>Ga0065711_1008668_pt1 | contig 22465 bp, 17 predicted proteins | sample Hoacrofraction12_FD_59098 | JGI IMG/M metagenome (GOLD analysis project Ga0065711, IMG submission 59098) | Hoatzin crop microbial communities from Cojedes, Venezuela - Epithelial fraction 12 v2 (version 2) | ecosystem: Host-associated > Birds > Digestive system > Esophagus > Crop | place... | reverse complement strand
TTTTTTTTTTTTTTTTTAAGTTATTAACTTTTCTGTAAAAGATAGACAGACTTGTTGATATGTTTGAGTCATTAATAACAACAGTTAATAGGGGAAATATGAGGAGAAATAAGAGACAGAGGTGACAACACAACAGAGTTGAAGGAGTAAATTATGAAATTGTAGTGGGTGCAAACAGCAGACCTGTAATTGCATTACTGGCCACAGGCACAAAGCCTATTAGATCAAACTGCAAATAAAGCACATCACCAATATTCAGAAAGAACCAGCTGGTTCCTGTCTTTCATACCAAAGTTCTGTGACAGTGTTTTCTGCAATTTTGCATATGCCTTTTGTATCTTCATTGATACGTCCTGCACTGAACCCTAGTTTGTCATTATTGAACCCTAGTTCAACACGTGTCTGCATGTAAGCCTTTTCTACTCTGAATAGAGAAAGAGGGTAATCAGACCTTAGAATGGGTAAATTGCTTTTGGATGTGAGTATTCATTTCATAAACTATAGAAATAGTGTAGGGGACTGGCATAGACAGCTCTTCAGGGGATTAAAATTAAGTGAAAAAGATCCTATCCTTGAGCAGTGCATTTTTTAACTTCTTATGTTTTTAAAAGAATTACACATCTTAATTGAATGCAGTGATTGTAAATGTTTACATAATTTCATATTCTCAGAGAAAAGTGTCATAAGCTTGTAAAGGTTTTAGTTGTTAAGGAATAGAGCTCTGAGGTTTTTAGATTTCATTATGTGGCTCCAAATGTATCCATGTAAGTATTATCTGCATAAATTAAAGTAGTCTTGCTCAAATGATTTTCCTCCCTGCCCTTGTGACGTTATGCCTGAACGTAGGCTGATTGCACAAGTTTGTAGACTTGGTGCTGCAGGTGTGCTTCTCATTCTTTCTGGCTAAATAGAGGTCGTCTTCCAGCAAAGGGCATCACAGTGAAACCTGTTTTTCAAGAGCAATGCACTGAATTTCTACTGAATTGTATTTATAAGTGCCTATAGATACTGTCCTGGTTTTGGAACATCTTTGTTATTTTAAGAATTGAAGAAATAGTCAGTTTTGGATAGGCCACGGTGGTGGTTATTGTGCTTTCTTCCTGTACCACTAAAGCAACATGGAAAGCAGCATCTGAGTAGTTACTCACAGCAAATCAAACATATGGTAGCTCGGTGTTGACTGAGAAATATGATGTGGCTATTGCCAAGATTTGTTTTTACGGTAATGACAAGTTTATAATCTCAACTGTGCCTGGAGTGGCTTCATACCGTCTTTTAATTACTGCATCTAGAAAATAATGATACTCATTCTGCCACTTCAGAGAGAATCAAGAAGCTCAGCAAGACCCATTGTAGCGTGTGGAGTTACTCATGCTGTTCTGTGGGATGACAGAAACATGGTCGACTCCAAATATATGATAAATAGTGATGGTGAGCTCAAGCTCTTGGCTTTTGGGAGCTCCTTTATGGGGCCAGCAGTGTTTGGTTTTGTTATGGGTTTTTTTTGCATTTTCCTGCTCTAGTCTTGTACTAGGAAGCAACAAGGTGATACTGGTAATACTTCTTAAGAAATGTTTGTAAGGCAGAAAATGAAAGTAAAATTTTCAATCTAAATGAACAAAGATCATGCAGGTTGTAAGCAGCTTTCGAAGTGAGAAGATTTATAGTGAATATTTACAAGACAAATCAATTGGACATCTTTGTTATTTCCAACTTGTGCTGTTTTCGATCCAATATCCAAATTGCCATGACGTACCTTGAGTTTTTTGTACTAATCCCTGAAGTCCAGCAATGCTCCAGTATTCCTTATTAATGGCAGCAGTGTATCACTGAGGAAGAAATGAAGTAGTTGAATAAATCTATCCAGATAGACTCTGGGTTGAAATCGTGTCAAGCGAAACAGTGATAAGCTGAATGAGATAAAAGATGGCTGAAAAAATCAATATCATATATATTTAAGGAAATATTCATGGAACTTTATTAATATATATTTTGAAATTTTATTTCAACTTTTTTTCTTTCTCCCCAAAAAAGTTGAGTGGCCTGTAATGGAATAGCTCACTTTGAATCATGTTACACTTTGAGCTGTATGTGCTGCTGCTGTTGTTGTTTTTACAAGTCTTCATAGCCGTAGACTTGCATGAACAGTGGCAGTATTTTAGCTGACATGAAAGCTTGACGTACCCAGTTATTGCTTTAGATTTTTTCATCACCTTCAGTTTTCAGTTTGTCTTTATTAAATTACTGTCTTCTAAACAGATGATTGTGTAAATGTTTGATCCTATAAATGTACTGTAAGGAATCAAGCAATTAAATATATTGTAACTGTATTACCAGCTTTGACACTGCTAGCTTCTTAATTTCTAAGTCTCATTTTTACAGGGTGAAATATGCATGCACATTTATAAATGTCAAATAAGTCAACAGATAGTATATATATTGTGTTCATTATTTAGGACTCCAGTCAAATTGAATTGCTGAAGGAATTAATGGATCTTCAGAAGGATATGGTTGTCATGTTGCTGTCTATGCTGGAAGGTAGTCAAAATTTAATTTGAAATCCTCTTTCACAGTGGCACTAGCAAAGTTTTTACCTCTGTGATTTTCTTCATGTGAGAAATAATGCTCCATTTTCCTTTGGGTTTTTAATTTTCATATCTTAGTTGTGAGAAGAGTTGTTACATCTTAAAGTGAATGGGAGATCTATGAAGTGTAGTTGATATAATTTATATTAATTTTGATGTCAGAATAGTGTAAAATACAGCTCTGGTAGAAGTTTTACCTTGTTTCCATGGACTTGGCTTCTCTTTTGGCTTAGGGGAAAAGTTTTTTTACTATTGAAGGTTGGGATCCTGAGTTCTAGAAGCTGAACAATTTATCAGTCGTTTTATTAACACCTTTACTGCATTGCATTTATTTGATTATCTTGGCCATAAAGAACAGGCTTTGATTGATTTGTGTAGTGACTAGGTTTATAGCTAGTACCTGAAATTATGATTCCCTGGAGAATACTACTGTTTCTTCAGCTGCTTTGTGGTATTGTATTAGTGCATTCAATACTAGACTAACCAGACATACATGTAGATGATCCAAAGATCTGTTTTTCCTTTTTGCTTCTTACATGCATCCTATCACATTTATTTTCCTGAGAGAACTGGCAGGGCAGTAAATGCAGTGTAGTCTGTAGTGTAGCATGTATTGCTACTGCTACTGCTTTGCTCGTAGAAGGTCACTGAGAAGCAAAGTAAATTCTTAGTAATGTAGGCTGTTCCTCATGAGTAACCTACTGAGCTACTCATCGTAACTAATGTGACGCTAGTTCTGTCTGTTTTGCACTACAGTAAAATTCGTAGCATGCTGCCTCATGTTAAGTACTATATTAAATGTAAAAGATGTCTCTCTGTAGGGCTTGTTAGTTCTTTCTTTCTTTAATGGCAAATACTCAAGATTTTTACTCTTATGTTTTTTCCAAATCTTAGGGTAGTGTTGTTAGTGAAAGATTTCTGATTTTACAGCTGGCTTTCTCATGTGAGCGTGTTAGCCAATAGCTTATCATTCTTACTGCTTGATGAATTCACTAGTTGTTATTAAACATTTTTGTTTGCCAAAACATTTGCTGCTGTCAGTATCTCTAACTTCATGTCATCATGTCTAGGTAATGTTGTGAATGGAACTATTGGCAAGCAAATGGTCGATATGCTTGTGGAATCGTCCAACAATGTGGAGATGATTCTGAAGTTTTTTGATATGTTCTTAAAATTGAAGGATTTGACTTCCTCTGATGCATTCAAAGAATATGACCCTGATTGTAAAGGGATAATTTCAAAGAGGGATTTTCACAAGGCAATGGAAAGCCATAAGCACTACACCCAGTCTGAAACGGAGTTTCTGCTCTCATGTGCTGAAACAGATGAGAATGAGACTCTGGACTATGAGGAGTTTGTGAAACGATTCCACGAACCTGCCAAAGACATTGGTTTCAATGTTGCTGTTCTCCTGACCAACCTGTCAGAACACATGCCCCATGATACCCGCTTGCAAACTTTTCTTGAACTGTCAGAGAGTGTGCTGAATTACTTTCAGCCTTTCCTTGGACGCATAGAAATCATGGGCAGTGCGAAGCGCATTGAACGAGTTTATTTTGAAATAAGTGAGTCAAGTCGGACTCAGTGGGAGAAGCCTCAGGTGAAAGAGTCAAAGAGACAGTTTATATTTGATGTTGTAAATGAAGGTGGGGAGAAAGAAAAGATGGAGCTTTTTGTTAATTTCTGTGAGGATACCATCTTTGAAATGCAACTGGCAGCCCAGATCTCTGAGTCGGATCTGAATGAAAGGTCAGCAAATAAAGAGGAGAATGAGAAATATAAGCCTGAGGACCAGGATCCTAGAATGGGTTTCTTCTCTCTCATGACCATGAAGTCAGCATTAGTAGCTCTCAAGTATAATTTAATGACTCTTATGAAAATGCTCAGCATGAAAAGCCTAAAGAAACAGATGAAAAAAGTGAAGAAAATGACCATGAAGGACATGGTCATGGCTTTGTTTTCTTCCTATTGGAGCATTTTGATGGGCTTACTACATTTTGCTTGTAGTGTTGTCCGGGGATTCTTTCGCATCATATGCAGTTTGCTGCTTGGAGGAAGTCTAGTAGAAGGAGCAAAGAAAATCAAGGTTGCTGAACTCTTAGCTAATATGCCAGATCCCACTCAGGATGAGGTGCGTGGGGAAGGAGAAGAAGGTGGGGAGAGGAAGCCAACAGAAGCTGCATTGCCTACAGAAGACTTGACGGATCTGAGAACTCTATCAGATGAGAGCGATCTACTCTCAGATATATTTGGTTTGGATTTAAAACGAGAAGGTGGACAGTATAAATTGATCCCTCACAATCCAAATGCTGGTTTGAGTGATTTACTGAGCACTCCCTCCTTAGCTCCAATGCCTGAGGTGCAGGAAAAAGTCCAGGTAAGTATCTTTTATTTCTGCTGTTATGTTTCCATCTTTCGTATGTTAAGTATAGTCTTGAAACAAAACTTGCATGTGTGTTTTTCTGGGGTTTGTTGATATAAGTCACATGTAATTGCTGGTGTTTACCCTCTCTGACATCATAAACTTGAATTCCGACAGCCTGCTCTAATTTTGGTTTGCTTTTAGTTCAGTGTTAAAATGTGTCTTCATTAATGAAAATTGAAGGATCATCTTCTCACAGAGTTTCAATTGCTAGCCTAACATTCTACACTCTGTGTAGCCTTTTAACTAACTCTGTACTGTATAATAGTGTTTAGACACTTTTTTTACTCTGACTTTCTGTAGGAGCAGGTGAAAGAAGATGAAAAGGAAGAGAAGGAGGAAACAAAATCTGAACCTGAAAAAGCAGAGTATGTATTACTTTAACTCGTGATCCTACAAAATGTGGTTTGTTTCACTGAAAAACCAGCTTGATTTGTACTTACTTCTTTGTGTTCATTCATGTTCCACGCAGTTAGGTTTTTTTTTTTAACTATCCTTCACATCTGTGCAAGGAAATGCCATGTGAATAACATCTTTTGGAGATTTTATGAATTTCCCTCTTCCAGCAGCATACTTTGTAACATCTATTTAGTTTCTTTTAGAATGTGCTTGACTGATAATGTTTTTCTTGGCAAGTCTGAAAGTTAGGGGGAAATCTCTTGGAAAAATTGTAAGAGCACCTGGGTTCAAGAGACTTGTTATCCATCAGTGTTAGAGACTGAATCTGTTCTGCCCCTCCCATTTGCTATGATCTGTTTTGAGTTATATGGATTTTGGAAAACTTTAATATTCCAATGTAATTTTAATGAATTAATGAGTATTCTCACATCTTTATGAAGAAAAAATTGTTAGCATTTGATAAATGATCATTTTAATCTTTTTAAGATATGTTAAAATCTAATGTTAAGGAGATCAGCTTAGAATAAAAATAGTGGAAAGCAAAACATAGTGCTTCGTTTTAACTGGTAAAAAGTATGGCACTCCGTCCCTGTATTTTATGGTTCCTGATGTATGTACAGTTGTGGTAAATGTATGGTTCCTGTAGCTGGTATGTCATTGTCAAAATTCTAAGTGGGTCCCTTAGTCTCAAGCTCTATCTTTATGGCTCTCCTGGGATGACAAACACTTGCCAATAACCAAAACTCTTCTTCCTAATCAGTACAGCAAATTTCTAACTCAGCCAGAATGACTTTGTGAAGGAGAGTATTGCTGGCTTTTGAAGGTCACTTCACGGTTGATTGCTCTGCTGGACTGCGTGAGTTGCAGCGATACCTATGTTCTCTATGAAGAGTGCAGTGCCCAGCACTGTTAGCTTCCCTGAAGCCACTCCTAACATAAGACAAACGTTCAAGTGAACTTTCAAGTGAAAGTTTGTTGAGTGTATTCTAGGAAGAGAAGCAGCTTAGGACATCAGTTATTCTGTTTGTAGATAGGTACGGAGAAATTAATAATGTAACTTATAAGTTGCCTCTCATTCTGGTTTGGCTTCAAATAGCCTTCTGTGATCCTTTCATCTATCATACTGTCAGGTGAAATTAACCTCCAAGATAATTCACGGTTCTTAGATCATGCGTCTGGAGAAGGCAGCCCGCTAACTGACTTTCTGTAATTGTGCAGCAGGGTGATAATCACACTTTGAATGCTATCAAGCTTCCTTATTCCTTTCTCCCGGAGTGGGTACTTAGAATTCCTCAGATGGGCAGAAATGAATTTAAAAATTTTAGGTTTGGCTTGTAAATGCAAAAGGAACCAAAGTTTGCTGCAACCTGTGTGGAAACCAGACAGTTCAAGTGCATGAGGTTGGAGGGGACCACTTAGACGTATAGGCACTCATACAGACATACAGCTCTCGGCTTACAGACATTTGTCAGTGCACATATTAGCTGCACAATTACGAAGCAGATCTTCAGGTAACAAGGTTGGCAGGTTCTTGATTACCTGCCTCTACCAGTTAGCATCTCACTTCAAGTTGCCAAACCAATAAGTTTAGTTATTTGTAGACTTAACCAGACTGTCACCCTTGCCAGCGCTTGGGGCTGAAGAGGGATATGTCTCCTTGTTATTCATGTGTGCAAACTGCATGAGTCTTGACTACTTCAGCCTCAGGTAAAGATGCCATGGCCTCTTGCAGGGTGTGGTTTTATTTTTTTGTTTAGCAATTTTATTAACTTGAGATATTATTTTGGCTTCATTTTTGTCCTAAGTGGAGAAGATGGAGAAAAAGAAGAGAAAGCTAAGGAAGACAAGGGGAAACAGAAATTAAGACAACTTCATACTCACAGATATGGAGAACCAGAAGTTCAGGAATCAGCTTTCTGGAAGAAAATCATTGCATACCAACAGAAGCTTCTTGTAAGCTGTTCTTTGGACTGTGTGTTTAGCTGTTGGCAAGGATGTGTACCACTGTATTATTCTACAAATGTAAAGACAAATTATGCATCTGATCAACCTCATTTTTGTATCCACCATCATCCATGAAAAGGGCATGAAGGCAAAGGTTTAACTGGAATGTTAGAGAAATGAAACACACAAATAACTTACTAGACAAGATACTAATTCTTAGGACGACAAGTATTGTCCAAAACCCAGACCTTCAGAGATACCTGTCCATCACTGGAAAACAGCCATGCATTTTTATATGACTAAAATGTCCCGAAATTTCACGGCAGCTTGTGAGCCTGTAGGATTTCTCTTTTCCTGAGAAACAAATTTGAGGAGTGACAAGGTCTCCTATAAAAGGAGTTTATTAGGATACGATGCTTAGCCTAAAACTCATAAGAAAGGATGTTACAATTTTTTTTCTATGAAGTAGCAAGTTAGCATTTGAGAAACTTCTCAAAACCTGTGGAAATTAAGACTTATTAAAATAGTATAACTGTATCTGAGAATGTCTCAGTAAAACATGATATCCCTGAGATTGCTGTAGAACTATTTAAAATCCATACTTTTATTAGGTAGGAGATTCCACACATGTTCTGTGAGGCTAGTGTGAAATGCAAAGCAAAACGAAATACACTTTTTCTATATATATCTAGTAGATAGAATTGTGTAGGGACAGCCTACTTCTAACATGAGTAGCACAGCAAAACTACAAAACTGCAGTCACAATCTTAATTAGGAATTAGGTGTTTAAGTTTTGCTTTTGAACGCAGATTCATTTTTTAGGCTAATCATGTAGCAGTCATGCAAATTTCATTTATTTTTTCTTCTAATAGTCTCATTTAATAATTCACTAATAGTCATCTGTGGTTAGGGCTGAAAAATGGAGGAATTCCCGTGTGATAGTTAAAGCATTCAAAATGTGTGCTAGAAAGGTTTGTGAATTGTCAGGAAGGGCAAAGGTACATTTCTGCAATAATTTTGATAGCATCAGAATGTGAGAGAAGCTTTCAACCTGTGGTACTTAGATCACAAATGAACTTTTTGCTGATCTGATAAAAACACAATTCATTTTGGAAGAGATAAATATTTAAAATAAAATTATATGCAGACATTTTTGTTTCCTGGTAAAACTAACAATTTGCCGGGATGTAAAATGTATATGCACGAATATTGAGGCACAGAGAAGACAGAGATTTCCGTATTACTATTACATTACTATTATGTTTGATGTCTCTGGGTTGTCTCTAAGTATATTGAGAGGTTAATGAAAAAGATGTAAGAGGCAATTACAAATCCTTCATCCCTTTCTGCATAGAGTGAAACAAAAGGTCCTTTCTCCATTATTGCACATGTTACAATGNATCATTCAAATTGTTTGATTTTTTCTTTTATTTTTCTATTTGTAATTCTATTAAAAAGCTCCATAGAGGAAACAATNAAAAAAAAAANCTCATGCAAAAACCTAATAATGATTGTGGTGTCACTATTAGGCAAAGTGTATTTATGTTCTTTTTCTATTTTCAGAATTATTTTGCACGAAACTTTTACAACATGAGGATGTTGGCGTTGTTTGTTGCTTTTGCCATAAACTTCATCCTGCTTTTCTATAAGGTAAACTTGTCAAAATACTACTTTTCACATAGTATACTGAAAAACATTCATAATTTGTAGACAGTATGCTACAATAAAACAGCCTAGCATAACAGATTAAAGAACTGCTTCATGCTGCCGCTTCAGAAATCTTAACAAGGTGAGAGTGAAAGTGTTTGTGTGAAGTAATGATAGACTCCCAGTACACAAATAGCTATTTAGAAAGTTCTGTTCTGGGACAGAGGCAGCCGACTGAAAGGTCTGCCCATGCCTCAGATGCTCTGTTTCACAGCACCGCGACTCAGCCAAGCCCAGCATACACTGGCACCTTAAACTAATAATGTCAGCTGAGATGTTTTCCATGCTCCCCGGAGAGTGTGTGTACAGCAAGGAGAAGTGGCATCATCTTAAGCTGCCTAGAATATTGCTGATCTTCTTTATTGAGACTTTTAATATTGTTAGTACAACTCTAGTGTCTTTACTCGAATCAGTTTCTGGCAGAGATAAAGACTACATGTGGGAATGTCTGGAGCTGACTGAGTTTCTTCCAAGAGGGCTATGCCCTTTCCTGAATATGAGGTGATAAATTTGCTACCAGATTTGCCCAAATTGGCTACTGTGAATGGAGAGTGAAGAAAATCAAAATGCATGGTCACAGATGGGTAGAACAAGATGAAAGGGTCTCTGTGAGGTATTCTCTGTGGACATTTTTATGCAAAAAAAATATTTCCTCAATTATTTTGTCGTTGGTATGATGGTTTTCAGTTATACTACTTAGCTTGTAGCAGTGTAAAACTCCTGTCAAAGGAATACAGCTGCAACATTAAGATCAAGTGATTTAAACAGGTCTCCACCTCTGCTGTGATGGAAGAAAAGGAGGTTCCTGTGGTATCTGCTGGTGAAAGTACCAATTTGAACAGCCTGGAAAGTGACCACCAGAGGGTCATCGCAGTGCATTATGTCCTGGAAGAAAGCAGTGGCTACATGGAGCCCACGCTGCGCATTTTGGCCATCCTACACACAGTCATCTCATTCTTCTGCATCATAGGGTATTACTGTTTGAAAGTAAGAAAAACTTAACATTGTTTTTTCTTCTAGCTCCCAACTTTTTTATCCACAGAGTGGTGTGGATTAGAACAAAGTCACAGCAACTTTGCTTAAGCAAGTTGAGGCACCATGTAAAGAAATGCTATTCTGTTAGTGTAACCTACACAGAAATTGTGTTAGGTGATGTGTGAGCTCAGGAAGTTATTTGTAGTTAAGGCAAATGATCATCATACTACTGCATTAAGTGGTGCATTTTCAACTCTGCCTAAAGTGTCTCTGCAGGTCAATAAATACTAAAACCATTTTACTGTTTCACTGGTTGGCATGCAGCATGAAAGCTTAGATTTCTGGCTTGTGAGATCTCCCCTTCTCCCACCTCATAGCTCTTTTTCCACTATGACTTTTTACGTTACTTTACCATGTTGTTTTTTCAGAATATATTTATTCTCTGACTAGAAGGGAAAGACATTATTATCATTATTTGCCATAATGAATTGCCTTCTTTCCAATTATGAAACCCTGAAGAAAAGACCAAATACAGTTTCAGTCTCTGTTTTTGGAGATACACTGCTTTCTAAACTAAAAATCCTCATAACTTCAGGTCTGTGTATGATATGTTTGCTTCTAGAGATTGTTCTGCATGAAATCCACTATTTTTTTCTCAATTAGCTGTCTGAAAATAAGATTGGAACTATTATTATTGTATTGAATGTAATCACCATGTTGCTCAAGTAGTCTACTTTTCCTGGTTATTATTATTTCAATATACTCCTGTCCAGTCTAGACTAATAGTGTAGTCACCCTTGGAGGGCAGGTGAAATCTGGGGACCTATGAAATAATTCCAGGGAAGAGTAGGGTTTATTTTTTATTAGTAAGAGATTTCTAAGAAAAATCTGCTCCACTGGGACCACTAATTACATCTGCCTTCTTGGAATATACTTTTGAATGTCATCCAGTTGATGAAAGAGAGTTGTAGGGAAAGGCTGATCCTTACTGCTCAGGTGTCCAGGCTGCTGGCAAAGAAGTACAGAGCACAGATCAAGTTATGGAAAGTGAATGTGGTTTAGGGATTTTTGTTTTTACTGCTGCCAGTCTTTCTTTGCTCTCTGTTGTGAAACAACTTTGTGTCCTGCTGTGAAACCTCAAGAATTCTTTAACAAATGAAAAGCAAACTCTTAACACCTTGGGGTATCAAAATGCAATCCAAAAGCATGGCCCCAAATTAGCATCTTGGAAATAGACTTTCTAAGCATTTAGATTTAGATTTAGATTTTTTTTCCATAGTACTGGAGAACGAATTTTATTTGAAGGATCCATTTTCAGGTTTTTGGTCATCTTTTTACAACTGTGTGGTACACTTTATTTATATGATTCTGAATGACCTGGTCCTTCTGCATCTATACCTTCACAGTGTTCTGGGCAATTGTCAAGTTTTAAAAATTTTTTTTAAATGCTATTTTTGCTTTGTTCAGTTTTCATACTTAATTTTTCATAACAATCAGCTTTTCTTAAAAATTTTCAGACTTGTCAGAGCTTTTAAAATAATTCCTGTTATGTTTTTCAACTGCAGGTTCCACTGGTCATTTTTAAGAGAGAAAAGGAAGTGGCAAGGAAATTGGAATTTGATGGGCTGTATATAACTGAACAGCCATCAGAAGATGATATTAAAGGACAGTGGGATAGACTTGTAATCAACACACAGTGAGTTTTTACCTACTCGGTCGCTTCATCACTTGTTCTTTAATCCCCACAATTATATAGTTGATCTGAAATAAACAGTTGTGAGAGATATATTTCTAGCAAGGATATACAAAATATTTCAGGCACCTGTAATGATAATGTTTGCTATTACTTCTAAGCTTCTTCATTCCCAGATTTATGCTTTGAAATTATTTCTGTTCCATAAACTAAGAAGTGATGGATTCCTTTTGGCAAGCACACTGATGATGGCATATTGCTGTCAGTTAGAGAGTGAACTGTGCTTTGGATCTGTCTGGTGTCTCTTGAAGGCTCTCCTTTGGGAATATATTTAGAGCCCAACTCTCTGCCTGGTGGGACTGTGTGATCCAACTGCTTTAAAACCCTGTCTGTAGGCATCGGCTCCACCACTCTTTCCCAGCCACGTTAACATGGTAGGCTGAATGCCATTTGACAACTTTTACTCCAGTGGCTTCACAAATGACTAGCTGGTGATAGCAGCAACAAAGAGAAAAAAAATGAGTGTGTAATTTTAATAACATCTTAGTAACTACTGCATCTCTTCATGACTGTCTAGAATGTAATCTTGTTTGTGTTTTTCAGGTCTTTTCCAAACAACTATTGGGACAAATTTGTGAAAAGAAAGGTAAGGCTTATCTTCAAAAATATATATGAAGTTAAAGTAAAGTTTTAATGCATGTTTATTTTCATGTTTGAAGAAACGTGGATTACACTTCTCTGAAATAGAACTTCGATTCAGTGTAGACTTCTGTATTTACCAATTTAAAATACACAAAATTCCTTACCTCACGCTTACAACTACAGTGTGGCTCAGATAATTATTTCTTCAAACTTTTTCTACATACAGGTTGTTGCATAAAACATGTTTGAATACATTCATGAAATTCTGTGGAGAATTTCTGTGTACATTTGTATGCATATTGCAACATAAGTAAATTGTTTTGTCGGTGTGTATTTATGTGTTCACATACATGCACACAGAATAGAGAGTCCCTCACCCAGGAGAGTGTTAGAAAGGAGTTTAATAAGAATATAGGACAGATTGAGATGTTTAGGCACAGGGCATAGTCAGACAACTTGTTTTGGTTTGGCCTGGATAAATGCGAGGTGCCCACCAAAACCACTCTTATCACTCCCCCTCCTCAGCTGGACAGGGGAGAGGAAATATAATGAAAGGCTGGAGGGTCAAGACAAGGACAGGGAGAGATCACTCACCAATTACTGCCAAGAACGAAACAGACTGAACTTGGGGAGAAAAGGGAGTTTAATTTATTACCAATCAAATCAGAGTAGAATAGTGAGAAATAAAACCAGATTTTAAAAGACCTTCCCCCCACCCCTCCCTTCTGCCCGGGCTCAGCTTCACTCCCGTTTCTCTACCTCCTCCCCCCGAGCGGCGCAGGTGGATGGGGATTGGGGGTTATGACCAGTTTATCACACGTTGTCTCTGCCGCTCCTTCCTGCTCAGGGGGAGGACTCCTCACACTCTGCCCCTGTTCCAGCATGAGGTCCCTCTCATGGGAGACAGTTCCGCACAAACTTCTCCAGCGTGAGTCCTTCCCACAGGCTGAAGCTCTTCACAAACTGCTCCAGCGTGGGTCCTCCACGGGGTCACAAGCCCTGCCAGCAAACCTGCTCCAGCATGGGCTCCTCTCTCCCCAGGTCCGTAGGTCCTGGCAGGAGCGTGCTCCAGCGCGGTCTCCCCACGGGGTCACAGCTTCCTTGAGGTATCCACCTGCTCTGGTGTGGGGTCCTCCCTGGGCTGCAGGTGGAGATCTGCTCCACCGTGGACCTCCGTGGACTGCAGGGAAACAACCTGCCTCACCATGGTCTTGCATCACGAGCTGCAAGGGAAGACTCTGCTCTGGCGTCTCGAGCACCTCCTCCCCTCTCCTTCTTCACTGACCTTGGTGTCTGAAGAGTTGTTTCTCTCACATCGTCTCACTCCTCTCTCCTCACAGCCATTTTACTGCAGTTTTTTTCTTCCCCTGCTTAAATATGCTATCCCAGAGGCGCTACCACCATCGCTGATTGGCTTGGCCTTGGGCATCATCGGGTCCATCTTAGAGCCAGCTGGCATTGGCTTTATCAGACATGGGGGAAGCTTCTCACAGCTTCTCGCAGAAGCTACCCCTATAGCCCCCCAGCTACCAAAACCTTGCCACGCAAACCCATAACACAACTGTACTGACCAGCAAACTATATACATGCATCTGACCCTTTTTGTTCCTTACCACTCTGTTTTCCCACACGTATTCCTCCCCAAATCACCTAAATCCATCACTTTTCTCATCTTTGCTTCCTCCCCATAACATCTAATAGTAATTTCTGTGCAATCCCCAAATGCTCTACCTTCGCCATCCCATAAAGTAACCCTCGTAGTCTGAAAGGTGATCTGTGCAACTACTCCCAGTACTCATCTTGATGGGTTTCACACCCGGACCCTGCAGCTGAGGCTTTCCTGGGACAGCCCAGGGAGGGACCAGGCAGGGTGTCCGTTCACTGGGAATCTGTAATTTGGGTTCCTGCCTGCCATTGTGCCCATGTGCTCCTGTAGTCTTGAGGAGATGGGCCTTTAATGGGCTGAAGGCTCCTGTGATGGGTCTGGGGTAGCTGGGCAGGGTGTTCTTTGGACTTTTCCTCGGCTGTTGTCTCTCTGTGCTCCTTTGTGGGTGTGCAGATGAGTTTTTATTGCTTAACCTAGTGATCTCTCTCTCTCAAAAATAGTCCTCCGTAAGCAGAGACTGTTAAAGTTCATTTCTTTTGAGCATTATGTCAAACATTTTTTCAACTTGCTCTTAGAAAATAAATGTTATGTATGTACCATAGTTTACAAAAATAATAATCTTCCTAGTGTATTTGATCACAACTGAAAAAGAGGGTGTTTATGTTGTTAGATCAGATTTATCCCTCCTTCACACCATTTAATGCCAGTCTTGGATCACGCTTTTGGAATCATGTCTATTTAAATACTAGTAGCTCTTCTGCTTCATGTCAGTTTTAGGTAAACCTATCTAAAAATGCTTTGAGTTGTATATTCATTTTGCTGTTGAAAGTATTTTTTTGCGTATTTGAAGTTCTTAGCTCCATATTTCTATCTGTCTAAGCAAAGAGGAGGGAGTAGCTTGCATGGAGTACTCGGGAAATAAAATTTAGCATTGCTTCTGTCAGTGTAGTATGTCAAGGAAGGTTCCTGGTAAAAGGAAGGGAGGATGATTTTAAATCATGCAGAAGGTTTGGTACTTTATCTTTGGCTGAGGAATTGCTCTGCATAGATTTAAGTGCCTTTAAATACAGTATTTTGCAAAGAATGTTTTCTTTTATGTATATTTATGTGCACTTAAATCCACAGCCTAGTTGAATGAAGCACTGTTTTCAGGCATGTGACAAAGCTTGTCTCTATAAATCTGCAAAAATAGCAGTAAAGATTTAAAACATTGCTTATAAGGAAGCTGATACAATACCACACTGCAGGAGTCATTCATGTATGGTCTTGTTTGTATTTGAGTATTCTTTTGATAATGAAAAGAAACACATAATATTTAGGAAGGAGCTGTGTGTTCAGTGAGAATGAGAACAAGTAAATGTTCATTTCCAGAAAATTTTCATATGAAACATGTTAAATGTTGTGAGAAAGAGATGGGGGATAGTTTGAATTAAGTTCAAAATAATTTTTAGCTGTAACTGTCTGTTAAAGATCTTTTGATTCCTACATAATCTATATGTGTTACAGGTTCATTGCATTATTAACTAACAAAAAATAAGATAATAGAATTATGCAATGGAGCTAGATAATAAGCGAGGACATTTTTCACAACTATTTCAATGTGAAATACTTCCTCTTACAAAAAAAAAAATATAAACCCATCCGAAATTCCTAATCAAGTCATTCATGTTATTTAAAAAATCTTTTTAAACAGAATAAGTATGTTTATTTCTTTGTTTTTTTCTTAAAAGGAATAATTAGTAAGGGTCAAATACTGTCTTTGAGAAATCTTATTTTAATCAGAGGTTTTCACGTAGCTAGGATATTCAAAACATCCCTTTCCTGTGTGAGCTCACAGTGATTTTTTTTACTGTCAGTGATGATATTGATTATTCTCCTTCTGCCAGTTTGCTTTCCTCTTCCTGTTTTCATTACATGAGTCAGAACATCTTATCTTTGACACTCACCTCTTGCCTCTATTGTATTGATTGCAATTGAGCAGAAAAAAAATATTACTGACTGATATAGTAGACAGATGGAAGCAAACAGATTAAAAAGTTTGTATATGTTAAACATTTTGTTTTCAGAAACCAGACTAAAAAGCAACTGGTCTACCCAACTGATTCTCTTGAATATTCCTCTTCACTTCTTCACTTTAGGTCATGGATAAATATGGTGAGTTCTATGGCCGTGACAGGATCAGTGAGTTGCTGGGAATGGACAAAGCTGCTCTCGATTTTAGCGATGCTCGAGAAAAGAAGAAACCAAAGAAGGATAGCTCCTTGTCTGCTGTGTAAGCATTTGTTTCTGGTTTGTTTGTGTGATTTTTGTTTGTTTGTTTGTTTTGTTTTTGTTTGTTTGTTTCAGGGTTTTTTGTAAGTTAAAATCACGTATTCAAGATTTGTCATTCAGCATTGAATTTTCTTGTTGCTCTTTTATGTGAAGTTATGTAAGATAAATAGATCCTTATATTGAATGATATAATGAATTTATTTCATTATAGGTAACATATGCAGGACTCCACTGTTTTTTATGTATGAAGATTTAGTTGAGTGCACAGCTGGTTGAATGCATCACATTCTCGCTGTTTTGATAGTGTCATTACAACTGGGCTGGAAACTCATTTTCATTGTTCTCTCAGTTCAGCTCAGCTGGAAAGAATGGGCAAAACTGGCACTGTGTATTCTGGTTATAAAGAAATTATGAAATAAATTTAAGTGATAGTGACCAGTAAAGTCTAGGAAGTTGGATGATTAGTCTTCACATCTTTTTATATTATTTTTTTCCCTAAACTGTGTATTTGCCTATCATCTGGGAAACAGACCTGACAAAAAGCCCTGAGATGTTCAGAGTAATTGCATTCATTTTCCTTCTTAGGGAAGGGACATCCTCAGTTTCTGTAAAGCACTGCAAAATGTTTTTTCCAGTTCTGTGTTACAAAAAAAGATACTAAAATAGGTAGAATATATTTTAACAGATGGAATTCTAATGCTACAGAGATTCTTACGTAAGGGTTTATTGACAACTTTCTCTGAGGGCAACATTTTATCAATGGGTTTGCAAAGATTATGTGAGATAGACAGTGGGAGCACTAGTAGATTAGAACTGCATTGAAGCAAGGGCTGATTTTGTAAAGATGTATCTTTAATATCTGTTTTTTTGTAAAGATGGATAAATAAACCTGAAGTCTGTCTTTTGTGTTCTACCTGGAGAAGCCATTCCATGCATAAAACACATGAATATGCTGTGGGAAAATAAGCAACTATGATAGAAGCTTACAGAACCATTCACATAAAATTCTTATGTTTCAGCAAGGTACCTGTATCTGCTTTTTACCAGTTTCAAAGATGAACACTAATGAAGCTACTAAAACTTAGGCATATTCCAGATTCAATATTTGAAATATATTTACAGTGCAATGAAGAGAGAGGTGGGAAAGGAACTGGAGTTGAACCCTTACGGCACCAGTTTTGGGCAAAAAAAATGGAGAATTTTGTGACCTGGTAGGGATCCCACCTCTAGAGCCTCTGCTTCTGCATATGGCAGCAGGAGGTGACCTAGGCTGAGGCCAGACCAGATACCTGTGACTCTCACAACACAGAAGGGAGATGCAGCATGAAGCATTTCCATTCCCTGTACAAATGAACCCGGTTTTTCTTCTGGATGAGGTGAATTTGAGAGAATAATAGGAAAGACACAAAGATGAAAATTATTTATCAGAGGTGTCATAGTGAGCATTACCTCTCAGTTGCTTTACCTAACTGCTGGTTTTGGTTCCGCAGCTGTTAGTTCAGTCAGTCAATAGCAGAGGCAGCTGAGGCTCAAGTATCTGCAACAAGCAGTGACATAAGGCTAACCTGGGGGAAAATAAGCAGGGCTTCTGCTGGATGCTCATGCGATAGAAGAACTCTTCTGCTTTCAGAAAGAGAAAAGTGTAAATAATTTTCTCTTGGAAGATGTAAGGTTACCGCAGTTTGACAAGAAGATAAACTGTATCATAAATGTGAAATGTGCAAAGAAAGAGTGCGGTTGGCCTCAGAATGTGAAAGAGATTAAAAGGTCTTATTCTTCCTTGTCAGGAGAAACAATAACCTAGGTTTTCAAAAGATTATGGAGCAGGTAACCCACTTGTTAGTAATTTAGTGTCTTGGAGAACAGTATTGTCTCTGATAAACTAGTAGACTTTTCCCTGAGGTGTCAGCCTGCCTCTTGCCCCTAATGACTGGTGAAAAAGTGAGGGATTTGATTTGAGTTAGTTTCTACACCCGAAGTCACAAGATTTGTAACTGATGTTATGTCACCACGGGATTTACAAACCTGTGGATGTGCCTGTTTGTCCAAATAGAGGTGTATATCTGCAAGCGGGTAGTGACTTCAGGCTTCATGGTTGAGAGGCAGGCATAGTTACTGTTAAGGTATAATGTCCAAATTCCCAGCCTGTTCCACTGAGAGGGATGATGCATATGTCAGAAGCCCAACTTCAAGCCTTTCCGCTTATGGATGGTAACATAAGGTACCTCCTCCTTTGGTTGTTTACTTGGTAATCTTAAGCCTAGTGGATCCTTGCAGAGGCTTTGTGTAGGATACCTTAGAGTAATAATCTATTCTATGTGCTGTATCTCCAAAGCAAATAGATAACTTAAAACAATTACTTACTCGGTGTCTTTCGTTTGGTTTGGTTCAATACTTTCTTTTTGTAGTGGTCAACTGGCGCCATTCTCTATAACATATCACCTGCTGATATTGTTCGTGTTCAGTACCTAGCACAAAGGGAGCACTATTTCGACACTGCAATAAAAATGAGTTGTCTCATTAATAAACAGTGAATGTTTCTAATCCGATGGCATGCTTTCTATTGTGCAAATAGTAACATTAACAGAAGATCTTCCTAAACACCTACATTGAAACTCATTAATTAGTAAGAATGATCATATTTTCATTAATGATTTTTCTTAACAGCTTTAGAAAGTTGGGTTGTCTTTCTGAACTGTTTTCTGTGTTAGATTAACCTCCTGAAACAAGCTGAAGGAACCTTTAACAGAAAATTTCAGTGTCTGCCAAGAAAGTTAATGTGACGATCTAACTAGTTAAAACTGACTCTTCCCAGTTTTAGTTTGTCATTTTGGAAAAAGGTTAAAGGCTGCTGCAAGACTATTTTTCAGTTTGAACTTACAGTAATGGTAGTGGTTCCTCAGGTGGTGATGCCCTGTAGCTGCTCTGAACAGCTGTGATATACAAACATTAAAATGATTCAGGCTGAAAATTTCAGAATTTGTTGATTCCAGATAACATTAGTGTCATTTGATTAACTGAGGATTTTTTTTTAAAGGGAAGAAAGAATAACGTTTGAAAACCTACTATGTTGTACTCGGAACAGCTGAACGCAGTAGGCCTAAAGAAAGAAGCTGTAAAAACTCTGGGTGTTGTAGAAGGTGATGAAATACTAGTGCAGGTTGCAACCAAACGTAACAGAGGCAATTTCTCATAAGTTTTCTATTGTTTATTCACGTTGTGCCTTCTCACACTGTGCCATTGTTCACCATTGCTAAACTCAGCTACTACAACTACAGTACTACAGTGTGTGATGACCTGTTCAATGGTGTAGAAAGTAGTCAAGTAAAAACTCATTCAGGCTAGGAAATTCATCCAGTATAATACTAACTAATGATATTCCAAGGGAAATTTGAAACCGTACTGTTGCTTTTTGATTCACAGCTGTACAGCTTAATTTTTATATGATCTCTTATTCTTTTAAGTCTTTGAGCTAATTGATCAAGGTAGTAAGCAGAAATAAACAGGAGAATGCAGTATTATGCATGTTGTTATTGCTTTGCTAGCCGTATTAGACTTACTTTAAAAAAATGAAGATATGGAAAAATGAGCAGTTCTTTTTTCCATACAGGTCAATATTCACATTGTTTTTAGCTAATGCTGTTTGTAAAATATAAAATCATCAAATTAAAGCAACTAGAGATGAGTTCCCCTGGTGCCGGCAGTGTTTTTGCCATTTCATGGGAGAGTGTTCTGCCTATCCATAAGCATTCTTCTCTGTGGTGTTTCATACGTAAGACAAATATAGTTATGAGTAGGTGGAATGCAGTCACAAGAATATGCCTGACATAAGAAGTCACTGGTATTGAGTCAGAATAAAGTAAGAAATTAACTTGCTGCAATAAGATTTTCAGAAATAAATTTCAAGAGGTTTTAGTTCATTTTACCACCTGAGTACATTATTGAGCAATATTTGAATGACAAACTGTTCTTAATATTTTTGACCTTGTTTTTTTCCTTTTCCTTCTAGGACAGAGTTTTCTATAAATTGTGGTTTCTTTAGTAACTCAAATTTGGGGCTAGAAAATGTTCTTAGAACTTAGGGTTGACTAAAATGGTATCAGCAGCTTTTAGCTGTGCTAGACTTGATGGAGAAGCCATTTGATTATTCAAGAAGCACTCCTAGCTTTGGTGAAATGGCAGCGTGCTAGATTTATCTTTGTGTACTCTGTGGTATCTGAAGCATAGCCCAGTTTGGGGACATTGGAGACTGGCATGATTCTAATAATTTCTTTCAGGATATGAATGTGAATTTTGTTATGAATGTATCTTTCCATCCTTGTAAACTTGAAAACCTGTAAGAAAAAAAACTTGCAGCTTTTATTTCTCTATGGTGTGTAGTTTGTTTGTTACACAAATATCATCGCTGCAATCCTAATCAGACAGTAAATGTCACCAAGTGACTATGGCCTGAGTCACCATGGAAGAAACTCAAGTGAAACCTTAGGCTTTATTTTCTACAGAGTTGCTGTCTACCATGATGGGAATAATGAAGCAGAACTGGTTGCTGAATGTGCCATCAATGTGCCTAGTAAACTGTGATCAACTCTCATTCTTTAAAAATGTTTTGTGTCACCTTATGAGAAGTTTTAGATTTGTTAATCTAGTAATTTGTTGCTTTGCATAGGTGAAAAAAGCCCCAACAAATGAAATGGTAAAAAGAAAATTAAAGTCTGTCGAATCTTGTTTGACTAGATAATAGACTCTGGAATTCACCATTGGTCTCTGTGCTTATCTTGCTTCAGAAGGAAAAATGAATTTTTAACTAAAATAGGCTGTAGACTGTTTGGTGTAGAGGTCTTTATCTAACTTTGATTTAAGGCTGTTTTTCAAGTATAGTAGCTCCACATATATGTGCAGTATTTATAGTATTATACAGGAGGTTAGGGCTGAGTCTTTTGCCTTTTAGTTTTATGTGTAAAAATGGTGTTAATTTTTGGTTGCATTAAAGAGCAAATACTGTTGCATACAATACAAGTAGGAGTTTGGTATTTTGACAGCAAGGTATTCCTTGGCAGAGTAATATTCAAATAAAGCTGTTACTTCTGTGTGGTTAGTGGCTCTGGCTATACAAGTAAGAGTTTTGGAAATCAGTTCTTGAAAGACTAGAGTTTAACTCTTAATATTCCATCGAAGGCCTCAGAAAATTCCATATATACATCTGGTACAGAAGTACTACATGTTTTCATATATGGCAGGTGTATGACATCTGCCAGCATTATTTCTACTTGTTTATTCATTGTCAGCAGCTGTTCTGTTTCAGGAACACTGAATTCACTCACTTTTTGAGGATAAAAGTGGGACAAATTACGTTTTTCATGCTACGGTTTATATATGTTCCTGAATTGTGATCCAGATTTAGAAATTTTTTTGTGTCAGTATAATACAGATGATCCAAACCTTTACAAACAGAAAAAGTCAAAACCTTTTTTTATCAATAAGACACAGTTACAAGCCAAAATGGTGTACATCTTGTTTGGGAAGTTAGTTGTGTCGCTCCTCCATAGAGGAGGAGAGAAAAGCTTCAAGCAGATTAATGTGTTTAGTTCTAGTGCAAAAAATGTAGCCTAATTTTGAGACATGTATTTCTGTTGATAGAAGAGGAGGACAATTAATACCTAGAGGTGTTAATTAAAGAAAAAATTTGAGAGAATAGTTTATGGTATCAGTCTGTACAACATGAAGTTTGTTGAAGAGAGGAGAACCATAGGAGAGGCTAACTGGTTAACACAACAAAGCACCAAAAACTATGGAAGAACCTGGGAGCCCAGACCTGGCCACAGGGCTCTGGGTGTGGCCTTACCAGTGCTGAGTGAGAGGGGAAGAATCAGGGCCCTTGGCCTGCTGGCAGCGCTCCTGCTCACGGGGCGCCGGCCACCATTAGCTGCCCATGCAGTGAGGGTGCATTGCCAGCTTACGCTCAGCTTGCTCCACCAAGAACCCCAGGCCCTTTTCTGCAAAAGCTTTTAATAAAAATTTCTCTTTCATTCACATTTGTTCCTGATATCAGTGGGAAAAGCAAAGGACACAAGCTCTGGGATTGATTTCGCCTTACTTTGTCTGTCTTTAATGTCATCTAATTGTATCACCCAAGGTATACTGTCATAACTAACGATAAAGAGTTGGCATTTTGGGGTGCAAATTCTCTGACCTTTGTTGACAGCTACTTTAGGCTTAGATGG
>Ga0065711_1035333_pt1 | contig 22466 bp, 15 predicted proteins | sample Hoacrofraction12_FD_59098 | JGI IMG/M metagenome (GOLD analysis project Ga0065711, IMG submission 59098) | Hoatzin crop microbial communities from Cojedes, Venezuela - Epithelial fraction 12 v2 (version 2) | ecosystem: Host-associated > Birds > Digestive system > Esophagus > Crop | place... | reverse complement strand
AAAAAAAAAAAAAAAAAGGTGCTGAAACAGCTTGGGTGATGCTGTCTCGCCCCTTCATTCCCTGGCAGAGGAGCTGTACGTTTCAGCTGCCGTCCTGTGGCGTGGCCATGCCCGTGTCAGCAGGGCTCACCTGGCTGCCTCCCGCCCTCTGCGCTGGCAGTGGCTGCTGGCTGAGGCACCCGTCTCTGGTGGACACAAGGTGTTGTGCTTGCTGTGAGACAGAGCAACTGAAGGTCTCTGGCCTGCCTCACAGGAGGTCTGACGGAGTGACCGTAACCCTTGCTGCCCTGGAAGTCTCTGGATTCCTGGTAGGCTAAGAAATGGCACTGTATGTAGATAGCTCACTGTCACTAAACCCATCTTCTTTCGAGGCTTGCAAAGCAACCAGGTATCCAAGAGAAGCTGCTACTAATCACTGCTGTGACGACACACTCGGCTCCTGTTTTTATGGTTTCTGCAAAGCCTGTTTTGGGGAGACTTTTTTTAGGCTATTTGCAGAAGAAGAGACAAGCTTTTGGCACGTGGTTCTATGTCAGATCTCTTCAGTTTGCCAGGCTCTGTTTCTGTGTAGGGACCCTGTATGTGGTAGAGGCCGCTGCCTGTTCCCAACTGCCCACTAGACTGGAAACTTGAACCGATGATTGTTGTAATGAATGTGCAATAAATCTGTGGAAAAGCTTCTCTGTTAATGACTCTTGATTGAATTCAGGTAGTTCTGACATAGACAAATGAGGCCCTTTAGAGCTAGACAAGCCTGCTTGACAGGCGGTGCCTGTCTGGTGTCTGGAAGTGAAGCCTAAGCAAAGGCGTTGCAGCTGAGCGCTGGGCCGAGTACTCCCAGCCCTCACTGGACACCCAAAGCTCCAGGGACGTGGCATTGGGGTGAGAGGTCTTCAGCGCTGAGGGGGAAAAAGACCTGCGAGTGCAGAGGACATACCCAGGTGGAGGTGCACATGGCCAAAAAGAACAAGCTAGAAATGGCACTTCAGATTTCTCTTTAGGGGCAATGAAGTGCACTGCAAAGGGCCTCTGTTTTGTTTTTGCTTTTTCCCTGGATGAATGAATGAGAAGCATGGGCATTCTGTAAAAATGGCTTTTAATAAAGAGACTGTAGTGCATGCTTGGGTATTTCAGCGAGCCTCTCTGTGTGTGGTAGGCGCTAACAGTTCACACTCAAGGGAGGCGTATTTGATTATCTTGTGTCACAGACTTCATGTAGCGACAAGAATACTTGATTGTGAGATCAGCTTCATGGCTGGAGTGTTTTCAGCTCTGTCTAGCAGCTGTACAGTGATTATGCTTTTTGCTATTTTTGTTTTTCCTTGAATTTTTAGCTCTTCAGCAGACACAAGAGTGGAATTAATGACTGCTGTGGAACAGGGGAGTTTCCTAGGCATCAAATGGGTACTGGGGGAACCAGTGATCAGCTGCCACTGCTGCTTGCTGACAGTGTCACCTCTGGAAGGGTGGTGTCCATTTCTAACTGGTGAACTCTGGGACGCTGATGGATCTTGTGATCGTAAAGGTTTGCTGCTGAGGTCCTACCTGAGAGGGCAGAAACTGTCGTAAGGACTCAGGCCTGGCAGCTGGGTTGGGTCAGCGTTGCTTTGCTCTCTGTTGGGAGGGAGCTGGTTTATAGGGAGTGTGACGGTGCAGTTAGTGGTGAAAGAGGGCATTGCTCAATGCAGGTTACATGTGGACATGGTGGCCGCAGAGCGCGGGTTATGGGAGGGCAGTCCATGGGGGTATTGCAGTTCCAGTATGTATCCGTAGGGTACCAGGTGTTTCGAAAGCAAAGCAGGGGTGGACGTAATGCTGGAAGTGCGAGTTGAACGCGTAAAGGTGCTGGGCAATATCTGCATTGAAAAATGACAGTCTGCAGTTCTCGTAGTCCAGCAGGATGCCAATCCTTCGGGGGGGGACAGTAATTCTGATGTCTGGTGTCATCCCGCTGTGCAGGAATTCATATTTGTGCCTGCGGGCAAGAACACAGACAGACAACCTGAGGGCACTCTCACAGGGAAGCGCTCTGTGCACACCGGCGTGTTCCATGGTACGCGTCTGGCGTCGCAGCCCCAGCCCCACCCACACTGCTGGGTGATGGCTGCGTGTGCCGAGCATGGTGTGCTCTGTGCTTCCGCACAGCCGTACCCGCAGTGCCCAGACCTGCCTGTCCAGCCCCTGTGATTAACCAGCCTCCTGGTTCACGTCCCAGTCTGTCTGCGAATGGATGGGTGATAGCGCCAATACGGATGAGGTCAGAGCACAACATGGGACTTTCTGTAGTGTTCCATGGCTCAGAGCGCGCTGTGGGTGTCCTGTAAATGGGAGGGTGCACCCTTGCCACTACCTTTAGCCTGAAGTTGACCCTTCCTCCATGAGGAGCTGTGCTCTGTTAGGTCTGCCCCGGGACACCGCCTGCCATTCCCCCAGCCTTGCCCCCAGGCAGCTGTAGGTGCTGCCGAGGAGCGAGCAGGTGAGAGGACTCAGCCCCATCCTTCCAGGCCCTGCCGAGCTGCCTGCGTGCTCCCCGAGGGCCTGTGGTACTGAGCCCTCTTTGCTGCTGGCGTTAGGGAACTGCTCGCGCCCACCTTCGCCGCAGCAGCGGTGAGGGAGCAGAGGCTGCCTGACTCACAGCATGGCCAGGCGTCCTCCGGACAATTGGACATCATTTTTCAAACCCCACTCTCTAAATGACGTCTCTGGCTGCTTTTCCTACAGGACCTCCCTGCTCAGCCAGGGCGGTGTTGATGGGGAAGTTCCAGTCTTCGTGCTCATTTACTAGAGGGTGATGTCTTTTAATTGTGATTCTTGGACTCTGGAGGCCAGGACGGTGCTCTGTAGGTAAGCAGCTTTGTCATGAGGGTAGCCCTCTTCTTCCCCGTGTAGTCACTGTTTGAGTAATGCTGAGGTCCTTTAGCAGTTACTCAAACAGCTCTCCCTAGTGTGGCACGCTGCAACTAAAAATATGAGACTTTTATGGGAACATGTGCCTTTCTGAGTAGAAATGAGAAGATTTATTCAGCTGAAGTGAGTTATCTGGCATTTCATAAGGGCCAGCTTCTTCACTAACCACCTCCTCCACCCACACTGCTCAAACCTGGGAAAATTTCCCTGCACAAATGGGTATGACAGTGACTCAAGCTGAGCAATGGCCCAGCTCCCTTTTCTCTCTGAAGTCCACGCTCGTTGCTCCAGAAGAATGAGAACAAACCTCAATGTACCTCTTAGCTCAGTGTAGCAAGGAAATCAAATTAGGCTGCCTGCAGTGTATGGGAGAGTCATTAGCTTTAGTGGGTTTGGTCTCCTTCATTAAGCAGCATCTCTTGCTGTGTGGGAGGCGAATGCCAGCGCTGCTACGGGCTCTGCCTGTGCAGCAGGGCAGCTGCTGAGGAGCCGAGAGCAGCAGGCGCCTGGGGAGGAGCGTGTGCTCCAGCCCACGGAGCTGCATCTAAAACCTCTCCCTGCCCACCAGCAGGCAGGGGACGGGCAGACTGGGCCCTGCTACACCACCCTTACCATCTGCTGACTGTGCGTGCTGGGGGCACTCGGGCCGTGTCCAGGCTCCCTGCTCGAGGGGACTCAGCAGCACCCTGGCAACTCCCGTGGGCTGAGCGGGGAGCCACTCAGAGGGGCAGCAGGCAATACTTGGGGATGCCGCGGGGTGTGACCTGTGTTCTGGCTCCTGGACTCTTCACAGGGTGCCCGAACCTCCCGTGGGAGTCAAAGGCAGCGATGCCAATGTAATGGTGTCCGGGGGGGAACCAGCAGGTTCAGCTGAAGCGTGAGGGGAGCTCACATTTCTGCATGGCTGCATGGCCATTAGGTACTTCCACAGGTAGGGGAGAAATCAAAACCAGGTGCATACAACTGGGTTTAGCCAGATAACGTAGTTTCTAGGTTACACAGATCTACTACTCCCTCTCTTCCAACTGATGTTTTGGTGACCTAAAACAAGGCTTTTACAGCTAACTTCTGTAACACAGATTTTATTCAGATTTGTTCCTGGGACTGCCTATTTCAATGTGAGAATGTCATTAAGCAGGAGAATTTGCTGAAGGGTTCCAGTATCTTTCCAACACAAGTTCACAGTGCCAGCGGTGGAGTGCCACAGGCACCTGGTTAAGTGCTTGGTCTGGGCTTTGGTACAAAATCTCTGGCCGCCCCCTGCAAGCAGGAGCTTTCTGCTGCTCTGCCTCCAGGTGTAGGTGTAGGAGGTGTTCCTGCAGGGAGAGCTGGAGCCTCCACAGCCCTTACCTCGATGGCGTGATGATATGCCTCATGCACCAGGATGAGTTGTTTGCCCCCAGATAACCATGTCTCGGAGTGTTTTCAAAAGCCACGCCGATTCTGTACTCTGTATCTTCCTCAACTTCCACCTCCCAGTAGTGCTTCCCTGGAAATGGGATCAGACTGCCCAGGATCCCAATACACCTGTGGGAAACAGGCAGCAATATGTGCTTTGTCGGGGACTCTGCAATGCTATTTACAATGTTTAGGTATGTAATGTACCTGGACATTAGGTATCAATAAAAGCCACTTTTGCTGTCTCCTCAGCAGTGCAGCATGGATTTTTGTCTACAGCAAAGTCCACATACTGAGGACCTGGCACAGAACCTGCAGGTTTCTTTGTGACACCTACCCTGTTTTCACCTGTGGGTAGCTTTGTATAAATGAGTGCCCTGGGCACTTGCAGTAGGGAGACCAGCATCCTGTGCTGCCTGTGTTTTCTGGGAAAGTTATTACTTGCTAGAAAAGAGTGCGCTCTGGTGAACCGCAGTATAGCAGGGGGAAAAGGCTACAGATTTTGTATTTTCTTCCCAAACAGCCCAGGGCTTTACAGTCACTCCCCATCAGGAATGGAGCACTGTAACAGAATGAAGCTCCTGGGGCAGCTGGAGAGGAGGAGACCCGCTTACGCTGTGTGTGGAGAGACCAGCAAGAATTGAATGCGGTAGCAGAGCTTGGAATAATGCTTATACCTGGGCCATGAAAAGTTTTAACAGTAGACTGTGGTTCCTAGCGTTTATGATAGGAACCACGTAGAAGATGACTCTTTAAAAAGATGTGTAGGAGAGATAGACAAAGACCATATACCACAGAGAGACCCTTCAGCCTGATTTACAGGCTCAGAGTCAAAGGAGTTGGGTGCTTTGAAGATGCAAGTCTGTAAAAACACAGGTTCTAAAGAAAGAAAGTTGGGCAAAATAGCCCATGCCAAAGGCTTCTGAAACACCCTAACTCAATTTAAGAGGGCAACATGAATCCTGTAAGACTACGCCTCAGCTTTTCCTCAGGAAAAGTACACGGTGTATTAGCTGTCATTGCTGCCTCACAGGGGTAGCAGGTTTAAAGACACACCTTTGGTTTTGGCTGGGGAGTCACACACCACCTGTATGTTTCTGTGGTAGGGTCGTCTAAAGTTGTAAATTACAAAAGCACTCTGAGCTTACATACCTCTCGGTAATGCTGAGAAAGCTGCACTCAGCTTGGGGCCTGGTGCATAAGGACGGGCATGCACAGCAAGATAGCTGTACTCTGTGCCACCTCAGCAGTAGTCACTTAAAGCAAGCGTACAGTTCATTACAAGTGCATGTAGATGTCTTCGAAATAGCTTAAAGGCTGCTGAAATCTGGACTCAGGGAGGCTGTGCTGCTACAGCTTGAGAAGGAAAAGGAATGATACAAAATGGATGGGTAGACATCTGTGAATAAAATATTACCCTAGTAATGAGAGTTGCAAAGCCACCAAGGCAAACCTGAGTCAGACCGTAGGAAACCCATTAGTCTTTCGGATCACACATACTTCAGAAAGAAGAGTTTGCAATGTAATTTCCTTGTAGTATGACTGTTAGTCATTTCAGCTCAGGAGCTTTTTCTGCTTCTCCCCCCCCAGTATCTTGGCATGAAAGAGGCTTCCGAGAGTTCACAGTGGCATCAAAAACTCAGCCTCAGAGTTCAGAATGAGATGAATGCCAGCTCTGGCTGATTATGTAAAACATAAAAGCACCCTGTGGAAGTGGGATGAAATCCCATTTAGGCTTATCATGATGACTTTAATGAAGAGAATCTTCTGTCTCATGGCTCATTCCTACCAAGCCCTCTAGTAACATTGCATTTCCACAGAGGGACTAAGTTGTGGGCTTGTATTATTCTATGTCTGCAGATGCCTGTCCTAGTTATATGTTGTTTCCATGGTTCTGAATGGAAATATGCATTTTGGCAAGCTATGTCTCTCATTTCCATGGCAAAGAGCCTAATTCTGTTTTGAAAGTAAAATCTGTAGGCCCAAATAGTATCAGCTAGATCATTCAGCAAGAGGTAAGTACTCAAATCCCTCTCCTTTCCTCAGCACTTGCTGTGGTTTGTTACATAACTGTGCAAATTTAGCTCAAGGTACCCAACATGTGTAAGCAGGTTTGTAAGTAATTGTGGCTGGCTGCATCTGTAATCCTCTTTATGAACTTGCATTAACTTCCAAGTAATGCTTAAGTTCCAAAGAACAGCTGGAGAGAGATTTAAACTCACAAAAGTAATGAGAGCTGCTGAAAGCCCCATTAGACACTTCCTGGCCTCTATTTAAAAAAAACCAGACCAATGGTGCTTCGAACAACATGAGCCTCTTTCAAAGGAGAGGATCAGGTGCCCAAAGCACCAGTAGGGTTTTTTGCCCATTCTGTAGTATTTGCTGTAGTGAACAAGTTTTACATAAGGTGAATGTCTGGTGGTTTCCACTGGGCGGAGCTACATATAAACAACCCCCAGATCTCCCTGTGTGAAAATGAGACCAAGGAAGGATGGGCAGAGCCTCCTGCACATTATGTGCAAGGCTCTATCACCTCAGCAGCTTGCAGAGGAAGGGGCAGGAGAGAGGGAGCAACAGCCAGTAGAGAGGCACAGCTCTTCAAATCCTGGAAGTGTGCAAGTGCTGGATCACTGTAACTAAAGGAGAACCTATAATTATGCTTTGGTTTTTTTTCAGTCCCACTAGTGCAGTATTAGGAGTATATGGGGTTTGCTTATTTTATTCTTGTGATATTTTTCTGGGGTTCTTGGGCTCTGTAAAGAATTAAATGGGAAGGAAGTTTTGGTATTTTAAAAGAAGTCAGTGCGCACATCATGCAAAGGGAGATGTTGTAGATAATATGTATCAGTCACCCTAGAAATTCTCAGATAAGAGCAGCAAGCCGCAGGGAGTTCAGTAATTGTGCTCAGGAATGATAACCCCAGTGAAACCATGGGGCCTGAATAAATGGATACAGAGTTTTACTCTCCAAGGAACTATGGGGAAAACCTACATTTTCAAAGCGAATAGTTATCTTAGGAGCCCAACTTGAAATACCTTAAAATAAAGCTGATTTTTCTAAAAGATCAATGATTTGTATCTTAAAAGGACCAACAAAGACGTTTGCATTTGTCTAAAACTGAGGACAACCACAGTCAGTTATGCAAAAACCAAGACAGAAAAAAATGCTATGTGTTATACAGTCTGGAAGTTTTACTTGGTTGGTGCCTGGCTTGAACGTGAGGAGAGCTGCAATTCTAGTAAACCTTTTTAGTGCATTTAAATTCAAGGTACGGGTGTGTTGTGGGCAAAGCAGCCACAAACCACATGGATTACTTTCACCTGAAATTCTTCTGCATACCTTGTAAAGCTGTTATCGTAGACAGGCAGATCACACTCTGGGTTTTCCAGTTCATCGCATGCAATTGTAAATCCATCATCTAGAATTGCCAGTAAAGGATGGGCTGTGTCCTCGTTAAGGAAGAAGTAGGTGCCTGCAAGAGAGGAGAATGCCTAAGGATAACTCCAGCCACTCCTTACAGCATTAGGGTTTGCAGCAAGGGCGTGGTGAAATGTTATTTGGATCCACAAAAAGATGAACCGGTGCTCTGGAAGGAATCTTTGGCTGACACTGAGAGGACGTTGTTGTCCATTTGGAGTTTTTCAGATAAAGAGGTGATTTACAACTTAACACTGTTTAGCTACAGCCTTGTGAAAGGCAGAAAAGGGGCCTTAACCTGCTTTTGAACCCAGCCAGGGCTCAAAGCTGCAGGCATTGCGCAGGAAGTAGCTATTCAAAGATGAGGGGTTGTTCCTGCAAGGGGCTGTCCAGTTTGAAGTCACCTTCCTCAGAGCTGAAGTGATCTATTTTTAATCACCAAAAGGAGAAGGGGGGCTTAAAGGCCTCTCCCTGGCCTCACTCTTCCACATAAATGCTGGGCACAGTTTGAAGAGAAGGGATCTCTACCAAAGTGCCACAAGCAACATCCCTTATGCTTTAGCACCTCCTCATCAGGTCAGGCCTCAGAGAGGTACATCAGCCCAGGATAAAAGTCCTTCTGCCTTTCTCCCTTCGGAGACTTCACAAAGCAGGTCTGACGCACTGCGCTCGGACGAGCAGCCATGTGCGTCACAGCTGCTGTTTGTAGTTGGTGTTTGTGTATCCACCCCAGTAAGTAAGAATCAAAGGTCATTCCCAGTGTTGGAGGTGAGCGCTTGCAGCTGACAGATAAATTTGCATCGGCTGTTTGCATAATGTAGACTCAGAGAAGATAAATCTCTCCATGCTAATCCCAAATGAAATCGTTATAATCAAACTGCAAGTTACTTCAATGCAAATACAATACAAACAATGACAGGGCAATTACGGGCATGTGCTGCTGAAAACAAACACATGCTGTGCAAGCAGAATTGGCAATTTCAAATACTGACTTTGATTTAAGTAGTTGAAATACACACAAATCAATGGTAATGCAATGACAGTCTTCCTCTCCAGGGATTTAAGAATGACCATTTCTTTTCTGTGGTGTCACTGATGTGCAGCAGATGGGTTTCTTACTGAAATGTAGCCCTTCGCAGATTAACGGATGTGTGGTCAGCTTGCTGAATAAGCACAACTTGTAAATCTCTCACAGAGGGAAAGTGCAGAAAAGACACAGGTATGGTGTGAATGCATCTGTGAGTGATGCGGGAGGTTTGAGACACCCCAGTGAAGTTGCAGTGTCATTATAGCAGTGGTGAAGATGAAAACAGGTGTCTACCTGTAAGTCATTCAAACGAGCTTTGATTAGATGGCTGGGAGGGGAAAGGGCTTCCAGCCTCCCTTTGGGGGAGAAGGTTAATCCTTGCCTAGCATGGCACTGAGAGCAGAGATGGTAATGCTGTGGCAGTTACCAAAAGCAAAGCTTCCAGCTGAAAGCCTGACTGCTTTTGTCCTGGCGAATAAAGGGAACCAGCCCTCAGAGCTTCCCCAGCCAAGGTGGAGACGTTCTTACATATACACAGGAACGTTCTGCGTACCCAAATGACTCTGGGAAGTGCCGACTGACTGTCTCAACCATACTTTCCAGCAGCAGCAGCATGACAAGGTAATCTCTGAAGTAAAGTAAAATCACAATCCAACTTTCTTCATTGGTGTGTCAGTGTTCGGCAAGCTGGCAACATCTGGGGGCGTTGGGTTGATCTAGTCTCTTAAAATGAGCAGCTTTCAAGTATCAAATGTACTGGACAGAAATAATATTGAATTATAGAGCTAAAGCAATGCACTTATTGTTTCAAAAAGTGTTTTCTTCACTCCTAAGAAGTTACCAAGTGTGTAATTAGATGTAAGAAGTTAGGACCTGTTCCAGAGGCCATTGAAACCAGCAGGAATCTTTCTGTTGAGATAACAGATGCTACAATAGGCTGCTGGAGTTGTTCTGAGCTGTACAGTACCTGTGGTGTGTATCAGGACAGGTTCGCTTCTTTCACTGGAACCACCCAGGTTTACGGCTCTAACACAGATGCAATAGCTTTGTGTTGGTTGGAGGTGAATTAGGACTTCGCAGTTAGGAATCCCAACAATAGATCTACAGAAAATAAATCAATGGAAAATAATAGGGTAGAGAACAAAGGTAAGCCTTTCAGATTATTTTTCTGAATAACAAAGAAGAAATTACATGATCAGCTTCTCTTGTAACCCATCAACAACACTCTACCTTGTACAGTTGTCAGTAGCGGGGCTAAGAGATAGTCTGTGACAGACTATGCAGATTATTACATTTGCTTCTGCCCTTTTCCCATACTCTGTATAGTCATTTTCGATTAATATTTATGCAATTAATTTTACTAATAGGAACATTTATGAAGGTGAATTCACCAAAGGGTCATGAGTCTTTTCTTAGTGCTATCTGATGCCACATGAAATGGTTTCATCTCTACCAGTCATGGACTTCACAGAACAGCAACTCACTCGGAAATAATATCATCATTTTCTTCATCTGTCAGCTTGGACAGTTCAACCGTGTAGGAGTCAACGGGGTTAATGTCTTTAGATTCCCAGCACACCAGTGCCGCGTTTTCACAGCTTCGGATCTTTTTACTGTTTATTGTGGGTGGTGAAGGAGCTAAAAAGTAGGCAAAAGAACAATTCTAAGCAGTTGCTTGAAGATGTTTCTAACAAACATGCTTGGAAGACTTAAAAAATAGAACAAAGTTGTTTACTAATACTATATAGTTAAAGAGACCTGGTTCCCCAATGGACAATAAACAGGAGGCAGGGTGATTAACAGTACTATTCAAAGACTTAATTTGGACTATAAAGCTCCCAAGAGAATTAATCTGAGAACATAGAGACTGATTACACAACCCTTTTCTTTCTATCATTGGTTTTATCTCCCATAAAGGTGCATCTCTTCTCCGATCTAAGATGTCAGAGACATCTGGAATGACTGCTTAAAGGTCTCATTCTGGCTTGCTCAATTTGATGTCAAGATTTCACAAAAGAGAACCAGGGTCTGTAATTAATCTTGTTGCGGTTCAGCTGTTGGGAAGACTTCTTGAAGACAGGCCATGCTAATCAAAATGTGCTTGACTGAACTGCAGTTACAAAGGGCAGCACAGGTGGATGCACAAAATATACACAGGCCAACAAAAGGAGGGCTGGCATCCACCTGGCAGAACTGGGGGACTTGAGCCTTGTTCTGAACCTTATTCTGAGCTCCCCTACATGGTTGCATTTAAGTTATTTTGTCTCTGTGCTTCTGTTTCTTTAACTCTAAAACAGGGACAGTTGGCCTGATAGGCTCTCCAAATGAAGGTAGGAAATTCCCCTGCAGTCAGCAGACTTACATCAGAAGAAACAAAGCGCCCAGAAAGCATTACTGGCATAAAATTCAGAGGTGACTGTGAATCTCACTGAGAAGGTCAGATAGTCGTATGAATAAAATATTTTTACCTGTTACATAAACTGCTCTTTCACTTGGTGGACTGATACCAGAAGCATTTAAAGCACTGACCCAAAATTCATACTGTGTATTCGGCAACAGATTAGTAATGGTGCAGTACGTTTCTTTGACTTTTAGCGTATACTCTGAAATGAAAACGACAAAGCATTTACAGTGCCTTTACACAATTGCCCACCCTTACCCAAAGCTGCCTTGAATAATAGAGTTGAGGCGCATTGTTTTGTGTGCCGAGTTCAGGCGGGCTCCTTGTGCTCCATACCCTGTGATTAGCTGTCAGGCTGTTTCACCATACCTTCCTCTAAGGAGGCATAACTCAGATAACGCATCAGCTTCTGAAGGAGCCACATCACTCAGGGAAAACAACAACAACAAAAACCAAAAAAAAAAAAAAAAAAAGAAAGAAGGGTCACCCATCACTGAATTTTTTCTAAAAAGACTCTGCATGTTCCCACTCCCAGGATTCTGTCTGGCCAGCTTGCCCCAGCAGCGGCACACGAGCTGAAGCTATTTCACTACTCATTCTTCATCTTATAAAATTTGGACAGGTTCTGCTTTTCTTTCTAAACTGGCCATTTGGCACTCTACTGGCTTCCACTTTTACTGGAGAAGTGATTGGGTGTTTCCAGTGAAAGGTTCTGCAAGACTATTATTAGCAAAGGCAGTTTTGTCACAAGGCTGGGACATTTTAGGCTGGTTCTGTGGTTCTTTTTTTGTGCGTGTGGGTGATGGGGAGTTACAGCCTATTATTAGCACTGAGATAAACTGTAAGATGACTGTGGGGGTTTCAGTGGGCATGCCAGTAATATGATGATTTGGTCTCTAAAAATACTGTGCCTTGCAGTGGATGCAGTACATGTGTGTCTAATGCAGTGCCCACACCCCAGCAAAGGAAATGCTGCCACTGAGACCTGACTTATCCATGCCCCGTCCCCTTCCCACTCCTGCTATCCCAGCTGCTGCCCTGCCATCTCTTTGCTCCTGTGATGGGTCCTGCTGCAGCCAGCAGCTTGGCAGACCTGGCAGGGGAAGAGTGACAAAGCCAAAGCAGGAAATGTGGTGGCAGATATGACAGCTTTTGTGGCAGAGAGGGTGCACAGAAGGTGCACTGTTGTCACAGCAAGTCCAGAGGCACTTTGGAACCAGCTGGTTCTGCCAGTGGGGGGCTGAGGTGTCCCCTTGGATCCAAGCCTCCTTACCTGCTTGTTCCTCACTGCACCTCTCGTTGCTCACTGGTTTATAGCACAGTTGGTAGCACTCAACAGTGTCATCTGAGAAGAGGCCCCAGCAGACTCTCAGTGAGGTGCCAGTTGCTGAACTGGGAGCCTGGGGACTGATCACAGGGGGACAAGGAGCTGCAGAGGGGAAAACGTGTCAGTTTTTGAATGTATAAGCAACAAGGTATGTTGTTCACAGGCAAACACCTCTCCTCTCACAAAGGTGTTTGCACAAAGCCTAGGCATTGAATAGAGTCATATTCCTCCCACATGGAGAAAAGTTAGGAGCTGACCCTGTAAATAATAATTATTATTGCAGATAATAATCAGGTCACTGGTGTATGAACTAGTCTTGCTTCAAATCAAAACCAAAACAACAAAATACATACATAAACCTCAGCCTAACCCTTCTCTGTAAACTCTCCCTTCCCTGGCTCTGAGGGCTGCTGTTCCCCATGAGCTAGTACAGCCCTGCGGGAGCAACATCTGACACGTGCTGCATGGCTGCAGACCAGCCCAGCAGCCGAGGAGTCTCTGGAGCAAAGATGATGGAAAAGCTGCGCAACATGGGGTCAGCAGCACAAGCAAACAAGCAGCAAATGCTATTTTAAGAGAACACAATGTATGGGCATAAAAGAATGCATATTGTTCTTTCTGACTATTCGTGGTGTGCCAGAAAAGATTTTAAATCTTTCATATTTTCATTTTTTTAATTATTATAAATTTGTTTGGGTTTTGCTCCATTTCCTGTGGATGATAGGAAAAAATGTTTGCTAAATAGCAGAGGAACAAGACACTGAAATCTGGTTATCGAGAGAAGCTGTGCAGGTTGTTTAAAGCAGTCTGGTGTCCCTCTCTACTTTGTTCAAGCCACTACAAGGTAAGATAAGTTATCACCAACTAAGCATGCCTGACCCCTCAACAGAAGGGGGAGTCTCTGTGAGTCTTCAAGGAACTCATCCAGCAAAAGCAGGGAAGACCTAACTTGGCAGTTCTGGTAATTTTATACTGAAAAAAATCATAAAAAATATATCAAAAAAATAGCTTCTAGTGTCTCTGTGTATATATGCAAACAAAAAAACCTGGAGGGAAAACTAGGGAGAAGCTAATTCTGCCTTTGCAGTTCTCCTTTAAAAGAAGTAATGGACTTCTGTTTAATACATATCCTTAACTAAATGTAAATAGTCTGAAATAATGATCAGATAGGAAGAGTACCTGGAATAGTATTAATAGAGTTCATTAGTTGTTCAACTTCAGAGAAATCTATGACCCGCTCTTCAAAGTCTGGCAGTGTTGAAAGCTCTAAATTCACTTCTTTCTTTAAAAATTCTTTCAGCCTGTAATTGTGGGGGGGGGAAAAAAAGTCTAATTGGAAGTATCATAGTGTTGGAGATACCTTTCTATGGTACCTATTGGTAAGAGGAAAAGAACATCAAACTCTAAAATAACAGCTATTTCCTTAAAATAATGTTTAATAATGTTTTCGTAGTTGTACAAAGCTCAGCCTCCCCACGCCCTTTGCTTGGAGATACACGGCCATATATCAGATCAGCATTCCAAGATGCCACACAGATCTGGATGCTGACAGGACCGAGCGACCAGGCTTTGTGTGCCCCACTCACGCAGCGAGCTGGCTGCCGCATGCTGTGCTCCCGTTGGGCAGGTGAGTGAGATTTCCCCAGCACCCCTCTGGAGGAAGCAAGCTGTTAGCTCCATGACTGTCATTATTTTAGAATTTATGACACCGTTGCTAATCCAGGACCTCATGGTTCTAGGTGTTGTAAATTTGAAGCAATGGCGTAACTTTTACCTACGTTTTCATAAATGATGACAGTCAATTTAAATGTATTTTTTTTGCAACTGATTTCATGTCCCTTAAGATTTCTTCCAACTTCTCTAAGATCTTTCAGTATCTGTTTTGAGCTCCCACTGCTTGACTTTCTACCCCTCTATACTAATGCATAAATAAGCCTGTTACTAATCTATTTAGGGAGCTCGGTTTTAGGCAGATTTGTATCCAGAGCACTTCTTTCAAGATCTTTAGCAATCCTGTTTCTCAGTCACTGCAATTAGTTCCTTGACTAAGCTGAAAACAGTGATTTATTCATGCTCTAACTCTCCCTTTGGTTTTTAAAAATTGGCTCAAAACTAGTTTTGAGTGTTAAACTTCTTAAGAGCAACTTTTTCTGTCGCAGTTTAAACCAGAAATACTAAAGATTTCAATAGCTCCAGTAGCTTAGATAACATTTGTGCGCCTGAACAGAGTCCAGAACATGCAAGTGTCTCCAATATCAGGCTCAATTAGCAGGAAGGAAGGAATGTGACACAAAATCCCAGACTGTGATACTACCTGTCAACCATGGTTACTGCTGCCTGTAGAAAAGAAGAGAGAGAGTGTTAAAGCCAGAAAAGATATATTTCTTGCATTAGTCTACATCATGCTGTTGAACTGTCTTACATGAATCGTCACAAATGCAGCCCTTAGAGTGAGCTAATTGGCTCTCACCCAGCTCCAAGAGCAAAGCTGTGCCTAACTGTCCCCTCAAATGGACAGCTCTTGGCTGAATTTACAGTAAGATAACCTGCAGTATCAGGCAGGGACCAGTGTCTACCCATCCAGACCATGTCCTTCCTCAAGCATCCAAAGTGCCAACAGATCCTTCATAAACAAAAAACTAGCAACAGCTGGGGAAAATAACTTAGTGAAATTATTTGCATTGGAGAGAGTCCGAGCAGTGAACGTTACTGGAAGACAGATGTACTGTTCCTGGAGAAACCCTAAGCAGCTGAGAAGTCATGGCCAAGAGCTATTTACTTCTTGGTGAATAATGGTTCCTAGGGGTGATGTAAAACTGTTTACCAGCTAAAGAGAAAATAAGATTATTCCAGAGATGCAGAGGAATGGAAAAGTCAGGTCATGCAAAGAACCTGCAGGTTGGAGTGACACAGCGAGCTGATCTACTGGAGCAGGCTGGAGGTGTTAGGAGGTTTGTTTACTGTCCGGTTCAGAAGTTGCTGTGGCTGTGCTATAAAAATGCTCCCATCCACCTTAGTCATAGGACAGCTCAGATTAGAGCAATCACTCATCAGCAGTGAAAATTCTCATTTTTTCCCAATTATTTTTCTACTTGCTAAAGAAAAATATCTTCTTGACACCTCCTCAACAGTGGGATTCATCCATCACTTTGCAGGAGCTCCTGATGTATTTAGTTTGGAGCCTCCTGTTCAGCTGAACTTTCCAACAAAACGAGCAAGAAACATCTTCCAAAGTCGTTGCATCAGCCTGCCTGCTGTGAGCTCCGAATAGAGCAAGAGAGCTGAGCCTGCATGAGGCAACGAACACTAAGTGCTTCCAGAGTTTCCCGAGATAAGCTTTTTAGAGACATAACTCTGAACCCCAGTGAGACTCATAAATCATTGAGTATCCAAGTTACAAACTTCAGCTGCTGCTTTCTCTCTTTGGCCCCACTGACTTGTCCCACTAGGTCAATGCCACCATCGAAACACCTGGAGCAGTAACAGTACCGTGGACCGCGCACCTCAAATGGTCTCTAGAAACAAAGCCACTTGGGACTTCCCAGCTGCGGACTACTTGCAAGCAGCAAAGAACATTTAGAAGGGGCCTTGCCAGTTAAAGCTCTTTACCTTCATAAAATCAGCTTTGTCATTTTCCAGGTAAAGCTCCTGGGTTGCATCTGTCAGCTCCTTGCAGGTGTCGAGATCTTCCCCACAACTGATCAGCTGTCCATATAAAGCTTCCAGCTTCTGCCTCTTCTCTTCCCCCAGTGCTTCCAACTGCTCTTTGTACTTCTGAGCAAGCACTTGCACTGCATCATTGTAATGTGCCTCAAAGTTCTGCTCCTGCTTCCCAAAGTTTTCCTGCAAGGCATTTGGAGGTTTGTTCCTTGGTGTCAAGCCTGATCCATAGCTCAGCCAGAGAAAAATCTTACTCAGGTCTGCCTAAAATTCTTCTTGCCAGGGAGGCAATGCCAGTACACAGAGGCTGTAATTTGACTAATTTGCATTTTTAGGGATTTGTTCTAATCATTCACCGCCATTGAGGCACAAGAGAGTGTTGGATTTGGTTCCAGGCATAATAAAAGCATCAGAAATTATAACAAAACCAATGATGCAAGTCAACTGTCTCCAACCTAAGCCCAGGGAGCACAACTAGGGATATATCCTAGCCATAATCTCACAAGTGTTTCCACCAACACAGTCAAGCACATCCTTCCATGAAAGAAACCATGGCAACCCAGTGGGATCCACGGATTCGCACTGGGGCAGCTGAGTGGCTAATGCTGGTATGCTCACTCACTGCTGGAGAAAGCACTAGGAAGGAAGATTTAAGGAGCAGGCAAGCCTTTATTGCCAGCAGCTGCCCACTGCTCAGGCACTGATGTCCTTCTGTGCCATGTGCAGCAGAGAAACAACAGTAGGTGCCTTGAGCTACTGCTTCAGTTTGACTTGCTGCCACCTGGGCCCCTTCACCTGGGCCAAGCTGACATCAGGCGAGCAGGAGCACAGCCCTTGAAGTGCTGCAGCTAAATGCAGCTGGTCCAAGGGCTGGCCTGTACCTGGCACTTCTGTGAATGAAACTGAGTGAACATCCACTCTGGATGAACTAGTTATATCACAGGTCGTTGGCCATTTAAAACTAAGATAATCAGGGAGGGGGGAGGGGCACTTTATTTCTGAATGCAAGCATCTGTGCAAATGCTTAATGTTGTTTTGCTAGCCCACTTAAAAAATTCATTAGGATGAATTTTCCTGAGTACCTCAGTCTAGGCAAACCCCAAGATAACTCTGTGCTCTCTTACCATAGCTGCTCACCTCATTAACAACTGAACACTGACAGTCAAAACTGGTCTAACCCCAATACCACAAAGTTAACCCAAGAAAAAAAGCCTTACCTCTACGGTGATGAAGATTTCCTCCAAGTGACTGGCAAAGTTTTCCATCTCAGCAATCTGCTCTTCCAACTTGCACATATTTTTATGAATCTCCTCCTACAAAAACACCCAGTGTGATTCTTAGAATATCTGAACACTGTTTTCGAGGCACCACAGTACACTTGTATTACTCTTACCTTTTCGCTTTCCACAGCGCTGGAGAGCTGAGCCACCTCGTGATCCTTGTGCTCACCAAACAGTTTGTCAAAAGCTCGGATTGGCATCTTGCAGGTAGAGCAAAAAACATCTGCTGCTTCCTCCTCCTCACTGACAGCCTGACTGTTCCACTCATCCCATGTGCCACCACTGCTAAGCCCCTCTCTGGACCACGTGTGGCTCTCAGCCTCGTCCTCTGCTCTGGCTTTGCTCTGATCTTCATCTTGAGAAGCCTTGCCAGGAAGTCCCTGTTGCTTTGTGCCTTGACTTTGATCTTTCACTGGAGAGCTGCTCTTTGATGCGTTATATATGGAGCCTTGTGATCCTGCTTTTTCTGTGTGAGCAGGTGGCCATCTGCTCTCCACCATCTCCAGACGTCCTCCAAGAAGCTCAAGCTCTTTTTCTCTGTCCTCATCAAGTCCATACATCTTAGCCAACTCTGCAACCTCCTTTTCCAAGTCATATCCAGCTTCCTGCGAGCGATGAAATTTTTCGCTACTCAATGCAGATTCCCTTCTTGTCTCCCCCAGAGATCTGTCTCCTTGACCAGATGGCTCTTCGGGAAAGATATCAAACCTCTCCTTTGATCCATAAAGATCCATGTGATAAAATATTAAGCCTTCAGCCTCAGTTTCACTAGACTCTGGGACTGGTGGGGAAGCTGAACGACCAGGTGACTGGTCACTATTTTTATACTCTCTTGCACTGCCAGATCTGGATGACATCGATATCCTCAGCGAGGCTTTTGAGATGACAAGTCTCAAACCTGTAAAAGATAAGAAAGTTTATTAGCTACATCCTTAGATATCAAGCATGAGTTTCTCAGGCTTTAAAATGTATAGATGGAATAGGTTGGGCTGAGGAGTGCTCAGGGCCTAGAAGTGGGCGTGGGAAGGACCAAAGCTGGTGGCTTCACTTCCTAAGTGGAGCTTCTGAAGTGAAGCCACAGGAAGCTTGTTTTTTCTCACCTCAGTGCAAAGCACATCAGAGAGCTGTCTCTGGTGTGCATCCTGTGTTTTCCGAGGGGCTCATCTGTGACCCTGATGTCTGATTTCCAAACTGTGGAGTAGTCCTGTCCTCAGCTCAACACTGCGACTGTGCTTCCAGTGCACTTACTGCGGTTCTGTGCAATTGGAGATGGCCTGGTTTGAAGTCTGCTGATCCTTCAGCTGCTGTCAAGGGCTCTTTCTGAATTGTCAGTCAGGCATACTGTAGGATGCTCTCTCCTGTGACCACGGATGCCATACAACACACTAGTAAATACCCTGATCTGGATTTTTCAAGTTGCGATTCTTGATACTGAAACTTGAGATTTCTTTTAACAGTATTCTCAGTCCAGGTCTCAGGTTCTTTCTATAAACCAGGGAAAAATACTGCCCTTTGGGGGTACTCAGGTGCTGTGAAAATATACATTTTAACAAAAATGAAGCTCAGAAAAAAGATCAATGATGATCCCCATGCTAAAGCATACAGTAATGAGGAAGCCAGGTCATTGACACCTGAATTGAGAGAAGTCTGCTCAGACCTGGAGCTTGCCCACTTTGTCCACTCTGCAATGTGGGAGATGTGAAAAAAGTGTGTCGATACAAAATGCAAAGCTGTACGATAAAAAGCAGATGCGTGTGGGACAACATTAAAGGTGCAAGGGCAATCTTAATGCTGACTCCCCAAGCCCACTCTTTCCAACCAGCCCATATTAACACCACCACATGAAATAATGCTCTTACAGAGAAACAACATCATGCTCTCAGAGCTGCAGCGTCCCTGCAGCCCTCCACTGTTCACCAGCACCAACAAGATCACAGCTGCAGAACTACTCAGGCCAATTTTCTCAGCAGTTTACTACTACAATCAAAAGAGTTCAGGGAAAGATTTCAGATTAATATTAATAAACCTACAGTTACACGTAGTCCTAGCTCAGTGAAGCATATGAAAGCTTAAAAACCACTTTCGTGCAGAAAAAAAAGCCAAAAGATCAGTCAGACATCAAGGTTATCAGAGCTTCTGCAGAAGCTTTTACATAAGCTTTGCTTTCAGACTACATTTATGGTCTTCATAGTTTCGACTACTTGCTATCACTTCAAATTTATTTCATCAATATTTTACTGATATTCCCGAGGATTACTTAGCTAACAAAGTCAACACAGTCAGTGACTTATTAGAAAGCAACTTACTGAACCCACAAAAAATGCTAAGAAACTTCCAACTCTCCAGTTTGGTATCAATGACTGAAAACAGTCCAGCCTACCAGATCTGCATGAAAACACACAGAGCTCACCATTTGTCTTCTCGCACTGCAGACATGGGTGTGGATTATACAGCTAGCAATATCTTACTATAGACAAAAACACTGAAGCTAGGCAGAAATAGTATTTATGCTAAAGGTGATAAAATAAATCATGCAAATTTTAACATATTAAACAGAGAAAAGGTCTTGACACATACCAGAAAATGTTGTCTGGCTCCCGCAAAGACTTTTTTCCCCATAATTATAACAATAAAGCTTGCTTTAGAAGCTACTACTAACTAGAAAAGTGAATTAACAAGTATTCTGCCTACCAAAATGAAATTAAATTACATAAATTAAAGTGAGCATAATTAAGCTTGTCTGGAACCCTGCTGCCTAAATAAGATTTTCAGATGATTGCTCAGTGTTTGCTCAGTTTACAGGCAGAGATACAATTACAGTGAAGAATGTTTAAGTCCGTGACCCTCAATTATCAAAAATATATAACAAAGAATGTTACTACCTAAAAACTTGCCTTCTATCTTAAGACGTCATAAATTCTTCTGATAGCTCAGATGGCATCAAACTTCACATTTATTTCCCCTAGTAAAAATTAATTCACATGAAAGCAATTCCCTGCCACTTCCCTACAACTGCAGTTGGAAGACTTATTGCCGTAACCCTAGACCGCCTCTTTGCTCAGATAGGGACATGCCAGCAATGAGCAATGGAACAAATATAGAAGTGCCCGGCTGTCCTTCAGCAGCGTGCTACTTGAGTGTCACCGGGATGAATGTCATCCACCGAGAAAAGGCTCTGAAGGTTGATTCCTGGAGCTGAAGTACTTGGAACAATTACACAGACCCCTTGCTAAAGCCAGGGCACCCTCTCACTTTCTGACCTGGTATTAGTAAACCCAGCAGAGTGCAGTCATTGACTCCAGGCGAGATTTCCAAGGCTGTGGAGCTAGGCAGAGTATCGTGTGGGGGATACACAAAAAGTACACACCGCACAAACAAACTCAAGCGGCTGGACACATACTCACGGCATTGCTGCATATTTAAATGGAAGTATCTGATCTGTTCGTTGCAAAATTTTAATGGCAAAGTCCTTCTCACTATTAAATCAGCAGAAGCTTTCCTATGGGGTTGAGTTGGAATTAACTTCAGATTCTAGAAAAAAAATATTAAAAAATCAGAATTTAGAAAAAATCAGAAATCATAACATTACATACAATTAATACACACACACATCCATCCCTGCCCTGTATGTGTATGCTAGACCACTGGAAAGCTAATTATGGTGAAGAAAGGGGCTGATGGCCCAGCTAGGGAGGGCTTTCACAGGAATATATGCCTTCAGTCTGCGCTCAGTAGTGGTTCACCGGATAAAAACCAGGCTGTGTATTATCACTGGTCATTGCGATTACTATAGCACTTGAGCTTTATGTATCCACTTAAACCCACAGTTGTCCAGCATCCGTGATTTTCTGCTTGTGAACATGCTACTGAGCCAGCCTTGCCGGCAAGAGGTTTTCAAGCACGTTTGAGAACATTGCATTATATACGTCTGGCGCTCAGGGGACAGCGCAAGGGGAAACGTCTGTTGGATCTTGACACAACTCTGCTTTTTTCTCCTTTTCCAATTAAACTGGGTGTTATTTCCTCACATTTCTAGCGATGCAATTGTTTGCTGTTTTGGTAAGGAATTACAAGTTAATTACCCATGTAGTCATAATCTCATTACCGCTGACAGTGCCTCTATCATCTGCGAGATCAGAGCAGAAATGTTTTCATACAAATGATGTAGCCTTTGCTGAAATGTTAACGTTTATCATGTCAGACAGATTTTATTAATTTTAAAAACAAGAACTTATTTTTCCCCTTATACTGTTAAGCTACACTATCTTGCAGGCCTTAATTTATTGAAAAATCAGTAATGTCAGCTTTGCTTCCAAAGACTAGAACATAACACTCTGTTTACTGTGAATTAAATGCAGCCCTGCACGCAAGGCCTGAGCAAGAGATGCGCGTTACACAGCACGCTCTTCTCTCCCCGCTCCCCTCAGAGCCCTGCCAGGCAGTATGCAGGCAGCACACTAAGCACGATGACCTTGGGACTGAGATGGATTTAAGGACAGGCACCATTTCACGGCATGGCCACAGCCTCGTGGGCCTGCAGCACGGCACGGAGGCCGCCCACCACACCCGGGGCTCAAATGTGTGGCCAGCAGCTCGAAGAAGATTCTGCTTCCTCTCTACACTGCCCTAGTGAGGCCCCATCTGGAGTACTGTGTCCAGTTCTGGGCTCCCCACTTCAAGAAAGATGAGGAGCTACTGGAGAGAGTCCAGCAGAGGGCTACGAGAATGGTGAGGGGACTGGAGCATCTCTCCTACGAGGAGAGGCTGAGGGAGCTGGGCTTGTTCAGCCTGAAGAAGAGAAGGCTGAGAGGGGACCTAATAAATGCTTATCAATATCTTAAGGATGGATGTCAAGAGGATGGGGCCAGACTCTTTTCAGTGGTGCCCAGCGACAGGACAAGGGGCAACGGGCACAAACTGAAGCAGACGAAGATCCAGCTGAACATGAGGAAGAACTTCTTCCCTCTGAGGGTGACGGAGCCCTGGAACAGGCTGCCCAGGGAGGTTGTGGAGTCTCCTTCTCTGGGGATATTCAAGACCCGCCTGGA
>Ga0065711_1004760_pt1 | contig 22470 bp, 10 predicted proteins | sample Hoacrofraction12_FD_59098 | JGI IMG/M metagenome (GOLD analysis project Ga0065711, IMG submission 59098) | Hoatzin crop microbial communities from Cojedes, Venezuela - Epithelial fraction 12 v2 (version 2) | ecosystem: Host-associated > Birds > Digestive system > Esophagus > Crop | place... | reverse complement strand
CCCCCCAGGTCACGGTTCTGCTCCTGTTCAGGGCCACCCGACCGTCGAAGCGCCCAGGCACGCGCATTCACTTTTCACAGGGCGCGGAGCCCGAAATGACATTAGCGGTGGGTGACAAGGGTCCGACGGGGAGAACCAAGGCAGCCAAGGGTCCATTTTGTTAATGCTCGGCTTCATTTCACTTCTCCGAAGCAAACATCTGTAATTCGGCGTATTTCAAGCACTGGATATTTCAACAGCTTTCTTATTTATGAACACAGCATTTTACTGCTGCCCTGTAAGATGCACAAAAGCTCTGTGCTCATTTTCTCTCCAGAGTTTGGACTTATTGGGAGTTATTTGGTATTTAAAACCTGTGGAAGGCACTTCGGTCAGGAATTTCGCCGCTCGTTAACCTTAAGACACTACTGGGATGACTCGCACGAAGACACTGTTCTCTCCACATTCAACGGCTTGGCACAGCCTGGTCGGTACTTCCTATGCTCTTGCAGAGCACATGTATTTTTCTTCATCCTTCAAACTAAATAGATTCTAATCAAAAAATACCAAGCATCGTGTCCTGTTATCTTTTGGTTGCATGAGGCCAAGAGGCTTCTCTTCAAAGTAGCCTAAATTTGTACCAGTGGGCTGCCACCCTCTTCACAAGGCAACAACGAACACGCCAAAGGCTTTGACTTCTTTTTTTTGTTATAAAAGTGCCTAGAAAGGTGCATTTGAAACTCCAAAGGTAAATATTTACAGTCACACCCATGAGGCAGCATCATTTCTCAGTGCGTGATACTTTCCCTTAGCGACTCCTTGCAGCAGAGGAAGCAGCAGGGTTGAATTTGCAGACGATCCCACCCTGAGCACCGAGCTTTCCTGTGAAGGCTGTAGCTAACGAACGCTTCGAGAGGATGTTGCTATCGACCACCGGTCTGCGTGGCTGGCAATTCGCTGTTCCACAGATTTTTCCTTCTATCTGGGATACGAGAGATTTCCTACTTCAAAAGCATAACGCCTTACAGGATCCCGGTTTGTATTTTTGTACTGCAGTATACACGTTGCTTAATGTCAATGAAAAATATATTAAAACAACTATTAGATATGAATGAAATACTTCAAAAATCAGATCTTTTACTTCGGCACTTCTGCTCACAGGAGCAAGCAGCTTCTGTTTATACCAAAAGACAAAGCACACAACAGGGCGTACCACCTTCCTGCCAGCTGACCCTCAAAACTGCTGCTTTTTAACATTATATCTTCTCTTGTCTTTCTTAGATCTAAGCGCAGCTATAATTCAGCCCTTTGCTTTTTCATAGCTTCTCCCCATGAAAGCATGCACAGGAAGCATAAGTTGTCTCATAAAACCAGACATAATTCTCTCAAAGTCATTCCAATTTATTTGAAAATTGTAACACCTCAGCACTTCATTTGTACTCCCCTGTCAGTTCCGAAATATGCATTTTTACTACACGATTCCAATACCTTGCTCAGATCAAATCTAACTCTGCTATTTTGTCATATTTTTCAGGCTGAAGCACTATATTTCAGAATTTCAAGCCCAGCAAAGACAACACAGCTGACAAGTGTACATAGTAAACAGGTACCTGAAATAAGACAAGGTGCTACTGATTCAAAGTACACAGTTTTAAGTCTCATGCATTCAGGGCATTCAATCAATACACTTCTTTTTAAAAATATTATCTTTCCACTCTTATGTCTGTACTTAATCCTGTATATTAGGTACCATGGACTACTGTAGACTTTGCTATAACTTTTGGTTGGTTACTGTGTGGTGTCCATCGCTCCTGCTCCTACATCTCTCCACTGCCTCCTCAAAACAGGATACGTGTTAGTTCCTCGTCCGTATCTCTAAGATCATACACAGAAACACCCTTCCCCCACACAGACTTGTGTCTTCACAAGGAACTCCATACGAATGGAAAGAGCACACAGTAAGATCAACCTCTACCACCTCTTTCTCACTAAAAAACCTTTGTGCTTTGCTTTGTGATGCCCCTTCACAAAAGCTTTCTCTAAAACTCATCCTGTTCCGTCTGCCTCTTAGGATTCATTTCACTCCTAAAAGCAAGCATAAATTGCCACTGAGAATCACTACATAGTTGGCGATGGGAACCTGACATTATTTGGGAAAAATGCAGGTGTACAAGTACTGTATTTCTACAAATCATTTCTATTCTTTCCCTTTATCACACTCTTCTCCAATACTCCCACACAGTTTGTTATTCCTACCATTTCCAGTAATTCAACAATAGAAAAATCATTTGGATTAACAGCAGCATCTGCTTTCTTACTTCCCTCATGTGTTGTTTCCTTCTCATTAGGAGCTACACTAAGTACCGTTTTTAGCATTTCACATGTAGTATTTGCCTATACAATAACACTTTGCCCGATAAATCCTTCACTCCCTCCACTGCAAACGTATCACCAGCCTTTGCCAAAGGCAAACCAACCGTGGAACAGAAGGCCCCAGGTATGGAAAGGATATTCCTTACTGAAGATTTAATCCTCAAGCTCCAAGATATCCAACATAAAAAAAAAAAAACAAAACTGGTAGGAGGAAGAGGACCAGACAAATGAGAGTTCTGTACTAGCACTTCTCTATTTCCCATGCACTACTTATCCATGGCAGAACAAGTTTATCACATGCACCGTGCTCTTCAAAGTTAATCCACTATCTGTATTAGACAACTAGAAACAGCCAAATCTGTAACAGATTTCCAAGAACAGCCAGAAGAAAGATAAAGCATGGCAGAAAATACTCAAGTTATTTTCATTCTTTGAAAAAGAAGAAAATCGTTCACTTTCAGGCCAGGCACACGTATTTGTTACCAAACTACAGACTATGTTATGAAAACTAAGGTATATTTCCAGAAAGCAACTACTACAGTGGGCTAACACAAAATCGCCAACCCCAACAGTCAAGATTACAACTCATACATCGAAACACTGATAAGAACAACTTAACATTCCTTCATTTGTAAGGCACAACAAGTACTGGGCTCTTTTTGTCATTTGTTTCAACTGGAGCCATTAAAGATCCCGAATTATTTTCATGCAATAAAAGCCAACTTTCTCTAAACATATTTTCTCATAATCATTTCTCTCTAAAATTAAAGTGTTAAGAAAGTAGAAGGGATCAGAAGCCTTTCAGGAACATAGGCAAAACAAACAAAGGAAGTCTCATAATAAAAACATGACACTCTTAAACACCCATCTTCTTCATGTAAAGAACTCAGATACAAGCATTATTCTAGCTCTGATACACTACAGATTTTGACACAGTTTTAAAACTCTAATTTTAAGCTATATCAGAATTAATCGAATTAAAAACGACCAGCACTCTCTGATACGCAAATAGCAACTAGGCAAAGAGCATCAAACCCATATAAAAATAATCACTTGTTTTAGCTTGTTAAGGAAACATAACAACGCAAATGTAAAGCCCCCATAAACTTAATCTGTACCAAAGACTCCTAGTCAACACTTTTTAAAACAACCAATAGCTAAATTAAGCTGTTACTTGTTCAAACCACAGTTTAGTGTATTCCTAGAAAACAACATTCACATACGCTACTGAGCAGTGTAAACATCCCTTACCACTAGGTCCCATATGAGATTATTTTACTCACTTGAAGTAAAGAAGACTCAAGCTTTTCCACCAGAGAAAAGAATAAAAAAAAAAAATTTAAAAAACCCATCCAAACCCACAACTATCCTCAGCAGAGCACTCCAAAAAGCGGTTGGAATGGTGCAACCAAAAGCCTGAAGCAGTACCTGCAGAGCACCTGGCAGAGGAGCCATTTCCAAGCCTTATTTCCTGCAGCTGTGGGTGGGGGTGTTACCTAGCCCGAAGGCTTAGCAGCTAGCCAGGCTTCTCCACGGGATGTGAATTGCTTCCACAGTTATTGCTCGAAATTTCCTTCTCAAGCTGCTGTCTCTGTTTCGAGCAAGTGCTAATTCTGTTTGCCCACCGTAAAAAAATGGCATTTTCCTTATGTAGCTACTTAATTTAACTGCATTTTATCTGCAACATTCAGACCTTTTTCAAGAAACTGTAGCTCTGTTAACCGTTGCTGCTCAATACCTGAAAATCAGTCTGAGCCCATACACCAGGTGTGGGGGAAAAGTAGAGGTAAAGCATGACCAGAGCAGGTGAATCACATATCAGATTGAAATCAAATACAAAAAAAATAATGTTTACTGTAGTTAAGAGAATATATTTTGCATATTCACAAAGCGGCACTATGAAAAGATAATCACAGAATAGCTTGGGTTGGAAGGGACCTTAGTCCAACCCCCCTGCAATGAGCAGGGACAACTTCATCCAGATCTTGTGGCTCAGAACCCCGTCCAACCTGACCTTGAATGTTTCCAGGGATGGGGCATCGACCACCTCTCTGGGCAGCCTGGGCCAGTGCTTCGCCACCCTCATTGTAAAAAATTTCTTTCTTGTATTTAGTCTAAATCTGCCCCTCCTTGTCCTATCGCAACAGGCCCTGCTAAAAAGTTTGTCCCCATCTTTCTTATAAGACCCCTTCACATACTGAAAGGCCACATGTGGTGTGTTTTCTACAGTACAGCAAAGTCCCCATCGAGCAAAGGCCCTCAATTTATGTCTCACTGGAGCTGAGGGTCCAGTTCAGCAAGTTACCGAATGCTGACCTCACCAACTACCAAGTAATAATGGAGGTGCCAGCTGTATTCTCCAGCTGAAGAGACTTTGTTCCCCAGTATGCCAGAAGTCAGCTGCTTCTCCCATTCATTTTGTGCAGAATGGCCTTTTCAAAGGTTACAACACTTACATTTCAGAAAGTGTTAATTGATAATTCCTAGGTAAATTTACTTGATAGTATTCATTAAAACTGAAAAAGAGAACATAAATCTCATGAATGCAGGATTTCAGGCCATGCCTTTGCTCTTCAAAATCCTCAGAAATAATAGTATCCCTTGTGTAAACCTCTCAGGTACTTAGAACTCACTGAAATCTTCTACAGAGTATACACTGAAGAAATCTTCAGGCTTGTGGTAATAAATGGCAATCATACCTTCTCCCTGTCTCAGTTTTACCTCTGATTTAGCATGGACTAAAACTACTTTTTGCTATTAACAATTCCACAAAAATGCTCCTGCCTAACAAACTCTGTCTAGTTTTTTCTGCTGTACCAGTTAGTCTAACAAATGATATTACCTGTCCTTATGGAACTTGCCTGATTGAAACCCTTTGACTGTCAAAACAGAACTATTATTTTAAAAAGATAGCTATTCATTCTTTCAGTAAGGTAAGGTTGTTTAGCATAGGAAATCAGCACAGATTAGCTTTACCATTATTTGTAAAGGCAGATAAGGTACTACTTCTCAAAAGTATTACTGAGGAGAAATAAGGGGTCGTGTCCATTCTGACTAAGTGACTTGTTAAGCAAGACAATTTGAAAAACTTTAACTGGTGAAGATTTTATACAACAGCCTGCTTCTGACACACGTTTTCAGGTAGGAAAAGCATTAGGAACACTGAGAATCCATTAAGAAAATATCCTCTCTACTTTCAAAAGCTGCCTTTTATAGCAGATATAATTAGAGAGATAAAGAACTTGGAGTGAAATCTCCGTGCACATGTACATTAGGTTCCTGAGATGAACAAAAAAGTGGTTTTCTGCTGCTGCTGTATAGACAGCTTAAGTGGCTGGCTTTGGCTGTATTGTTCTTCTCCAGAAGTCATTCAAGCAACCAGCTACAAACTGGTCAGCCTCACCTTTTATCCTTGGGAAGGTGACGGAACAAATAATCCTGGAAACCATTTGTAAACATGTTAAGGACAAAAAGGTGATTTAGGGCAGTCAACATTGATTTATGAGAGAGAAATGATGCCTGACTAACTTGACAGCATTCTATGATGAAATCACTAGAATGATGGATGAGAGAAGAGCAGTTGGTGTTGTTTATTTCCACTTCAGCACAGCTTTTGACACTCGCTCCTGTATCATCGTCATTGGCAAATTGATTAACTATGGCATAGGTAAGTGGTCAGGGAGATAGACTGAAAGTTGCCTGAGCTGCTGGGCTCAAAAGGTTGTGACCAGCACCACAAAGTTCAGCTGAAGGCCAGCCAGTAATTTTGCAGGTGACAAAACAATGGGAGGAGTGATTGATACAGCAGGCACTGCCATTCAGAGGGTTCTCACCTGCTGAAGAAATGGTCAAAGAGGAATCTTGTGAAGTTCCACAAAGGTAAGCAGCAAGTCCTGTGTCTAGGGAGGAATAAGCCCATGCGTCACTATGTGCTGGGGACTGACCAGTTAGAAAACAACTGTGCATAAACAGACCTGGGGGTCCTCGTGGACAAGTTGAATGTGAGCTAGCAGTACATACTTGTGGCAAAGCAGGCCAACAGCACTCTGGGCTGCATTAGGAAAAGCATTGCCAGCAGGTGGAGGGAGCTGATCCTTCCCTCTCCTCAGCACTGACGAGACACATCTGGAATGCTGAGTCCTGGTCTGGGCTCTCCAGCACAAGACAGACATACACATACTGAAGCTAGTCCAGCAAATGGACACAGAGATGATCAAGGGACTGGAGTTTCTGTCGTTTAATGAGAGGCTGAGAGACCTGGGGCTGTTCAGCCTGGAGAACGTAAGAGAGTAACTTAGTGTTAAATACCTGATGGGGCCAGAGTAAAGACGACAGCTAGGCTCTTCTCAGTGGTGCCCAGTGAAAAAACAAGAAGAAATAGACCCGAACTCAAATACAAAAAAATCCATTTAAACATTAAAAAACCCCACCTTTTCATTGTGAGGGTGGTAAAACACTGGAACAGGTTGCCCAGGGAGGTTGTGGAGTCCCCGTTCTTGGAGATATTAAAATTTGACTGGCCATAGTCCTGGACAACCTGCTGATCCTGCTCTGAAACTCAGACTAGATGCCCTCCAGAGGTGCCTTCCAACCTCCACAATTCTGTGATTCTACAAATCCTGCTCTTTGCACTGGGAAGGACACCTAGATGAACCCTATTTGGCACAACTCTCCAAAGTCGGGTCCTCTGCCTGCCTTTGGAATCTCTCTCCTCACTAGCATTTCTAACAGTGCTGCTGAATCCTCTTATCTTTAAATATTTCCAGTTAATTTACTTTTCATTGCCTCTTAATTCAGCACACATTATATAGGTAAAGACATCTTTAAATCACTTTCTAAGAATGAAAGTAGAATTGAAGATGCTTCCTACACTTGTTAGATGTAGGAAATAGCTGTTTCATGCATAATGCATTTATTCCATGTTTGTTTTGAAAACATTTCTGAGGTAAGAAAAGCAAACTAATCTTGGGAATAGATAATGAGATTTCACCTAATTTGAAATGTAATCCTCAACAAGCATTGAATATTCCTGTCCAGAAATGTGGAGTGTATGAAGACAAGAGGTGATAAAGGTGAAAATACTTTTTACTTTTAAGTGCATCAGACAACGGAACAAGTGTTATAAGTAGGACTTATTTGGGAAGATTATGGACCTACAGAAATTATGGATCTACGTTTGATCCTTTTGTCCTATGAATAACACAACAAAATAATTGTGATGACAAAGGGTGGAGAAAACTGTCAGAATAAGAAAGACTACCATCTGAAAAACTCGTTACATTCCTGGATGATAACTTCATAGGATATCAGACTTCCTCAATCACTAGCAGCAAGGTCTTATCAGTGAGGGCTGGTGGGAGGAACCATATTATACCCATTGGAATCAGGTCATATGAAAGGGATAGAACAGTATTTGCTTCATCACATGACATTATTCCAGGCAAGTGGTGTACTGAGGCCTACTGTCCCACCACTTTTCTTCTCATTTCAGCTCTTAATGTTAATTAAGATTTTACAGTGTCTGCATTTTCTTTCTTATGCAAGGATGAAACAACTAGAAAACACCTAAGGTCATTAGGTATTGCCAAAATAGCTGCAAATAATGATGTTGTTATTCAGCATTTAACAGCTATTCATTTATAACATCCAGCTATAAAGTTACAGCAGGATAAACTTCCCTAGTCACCTAGATATCTAGCTCAGATATAACATTAGGTTTGACAAGTCTACACGTGACTAGCTACCAATGTAAAATAATTCTTTGGAGGCACTTGCAGTAATCTCAGTTACCTGGTAACGGGGTCACATGTCATGTTTTCACTTCTATATCACATATGTGCAGAAACCTGCTACAGTCCCATGTGCCAGAGTACTCCCATATTTGGATGAACTTCATGTCAAAATTACACATTACTATAGCCATTCTCTGGCTGTAATATTAACCTGTCTCATGAGGCACTTGACCGAGCAAATTACCTATATAGATTGCAACGGATGTGTGTCATGCTTCCTGACACGTGTGTGCCAAAGTAATGTTCCTGTCCTCAAAACTCTCTCATTAGCCAGTAATACAGTATTGACAAAAATATTGTCAAGAGACAACCACTATGATCACAGAGTCAATGGAAAGAATAGCCATACAGACAGACATTAATAGTTAAATATTGTATTTTTGATAATCCTTAGTAGTAAGGAAACTGTCAAGAAAGCACATAAAGTATTATCCTCTAACATTGCTATAAAGTGGATGCCACAAGATGTATCAGTCCATGCTGAGAATAGCGTTTGTATACAATGGCAAACAATGCTCAAAAGAATTAAAGACAAATGATAGGGGAAATGCAAGGGCAAAACCTCAAGTCTTATAAACATGTTCTACCTTGTCTGGACTCATTCAGAACCTTAGGACAACAGCTGCAGTATTTATTGTCGTACTGACATACACCAGTCTAGCAACAGCTTCCTAGCTGACGCGGGATCTCATTCCACAAGGTTCTTACCAGCCCTCACAAGAGCTACTACTCCATCACAGTCTATACAGGCCTTAGAGCTTTATTTTCCCAAGGAATACCAAACTTTGTAGGATTAGGCACCTTCACTGTATCACAGTAACCTACTGAATCCCTCTTGCGGCTGGCCGTATGGAAATGCCACACCACCACTGAACCTGCTCCAGGATGCTTATCAAATGCGTAGCGATTCAATTCACTGCAAAATGAAGAATGCTTGGGTGAAAGATGAACACCAGCCTTGCCATTGCCATGTGAACAACTGCTGTTCAGCACACCTTGTGTAATGGGGGTGCATGTGAACACTGATGAGGCGCTGCGTTTTGTGGCACAGTTTCAAACAGCTCGGTCCTACGAGACAGCACTATCACCACAAGGCACCTTGCCTCACAGAGTGATCAACAACTGCGTAATGCCTTGCATACATAACTGCTTAGAACAGTTGCAGAACAGACCAGCATAACATCTGAACTGCACGGTAATGAAGGCAATGACTTTCTATTTATAGAACTAGAAATAGATATCTGCTTTCTTTCCTTATCCCTAGGATAAAGTCTCTGGAAGAGGGAGCACCCCTTTCTATTCACAATATATTGACAAGGCAGACATGGCATAGTGCAGTTGCAGACTTCTGCTTCACAAAGACAAAACCTGCAATTTTGCGTGAGCAGACGAGGAGATTTTAAACTTACTCATTTGCAGATCACTTTCCTAGAGCAGTACCTGACAAGGTGGGCCATTGCAACAAGGTGTCATGACTACCGACCTAGGCGTTTCTCCGTGCTGTAACATGTTCCTGGGCAAGAAAATGCAACTGCAAGGAAATGAACAGAAAAAGCAAGTGAGACAGGGATAGTAAAACAGAGTGAGGATAAGAATCAAGCTGACGCATATTATGAGAAGTGCAATGTGGTAACAGAACTTTGCTGCTGTATTTTTCTAACCTGTCCTCAGTAAGGAGTGAATCAAAAACTGTGTGACACTTCGGTGCCTCACCTTGAATGGAACATGCCTTTGACACAATTAGCAGTGTACATTCCTGTCTGCTGTGGAGCTGGGACACACTACACCTTCTACTCTCAATGACCTGTTTCTACCATAGTGTCCTACCAAGCCTCCTGTGCTTACTGTTGGCTAACTCGGGTGTGCAGCTACCTTGGCCGCCTGCTGTCAAAGGAGGCATCCCCTGTGCTGTGTGAGCACTTTTGTCACCATGTACACAGTATTCCATCCAGAAACAGAAATCCTGGGCTGAAGGTTAATGAGAGAAGGCATGCCTGTGTCAAGTTGTCCTGTTTCTGTCCATGTTTTGAGACTGCCTACATCAAAAGGTCAGTAGCGCCTAGCCTGTCTTACAGTGTGTGGTCTGTAATGTCTGAAATATTCTTCCTCCCGTCCTTGCTAGGGTGTCACTTGTGGCCTAGGGTGACAGGCCCATGGGAAGATGTCTTCTGCAGTAAGGAACCTCAGAAAGGAGCTGGGTAGGAAACTCACATGAAAGCATCAATAGTAAAGGAGAGGAGGTGTGACGACTATGATGTCACATAATTTATATAAACTGCATTGCCACATGTTGTTGATGATGTTTCCATAGGAAGCATGAGTGGAAATGGGTTTGTACCCATGGAGCACTACATTTTCTGATCTGTGCAGAAAAGGTTCCAAGGAGGCATATACATGCACAGGAATGTATGGATGCTTGTCAGAGCCACTTTTTGCCAGGAGATGCATGCATTCTATTGTGTTTAATGCAGTCACATGCGCTCCTTTACATATATTCTGCTTTCATTTTCTGAAATTTAAAATGGCCCTGCTCACCACTATTGACAGAATTCAGGAGTGTCAAGCTGCCCTAAGGCCTGCTAACAGCACGTTAGGTTGATGGTGCTGGAAGTGACACCTCCAGTCTAGGCCATCTCCCAGTACAACAGAGCTTGCCCAAGTCTGCTCATGAACCCAAGCCAAAACACTACAAACACTTGATGGTTTTGTGTTCAGATTTACTGAGTTGTTTTTTAGGTTAAACCTGAGCAGTGACAAGGTTGCTTGGCAACGCTCCAGAAAACCATACTGCTTAGGCTAGGTATGGTGTTCTCTGGCATGGAATAAGGCAGGGTATGAAGCATAAGAGAGTGTGATGCCTTCCAGGATGGCACTGGAGGACAGTCACGCAGAGGCAGGCAGTCTTTGTGCAGTGCCCTGCATGCTGTCTTTATGACTGTCTTTGAACTATTCTTTCAGACACACCAGGGCTTCATCAGCAAGGGACCTAGCACGTTCAATCCAGAGAGACCTTAGGAGCGAACGAAGGATACAGCTTGGACCAAGGAGTGAGAGTGCGATGCAATGGGACAGTGCAGATGTATCCAGGGAATCCTCAGCACCACAGAGGACCCAGCAGCTAGAGTACTCATCTGGCACACATGGCTCATTTTAAGTCTTGTCTAGATCTATGATTTGAACTTGATTCTTCCCATATCCCATGAAACTCTTCTAGCCACCAGCTATCTGCTGTTGCAGTTTGATAGTGGATCAACATTAACACATCGAGCCAGCATAGCAGCACAGGGCAAGCAAGACAGACAGACAGACAGACTGCTGCAGTGCTGTCACCATAGTACCCATCTGGAAGGTAGGAGAGAAAAGTTCAGACAGGTTTGTGGGAAAAGCTACAATGAATCACTACTTCCAGCAACAAAGTAATTACTAAAAGAATGCCAAACATGTTAGAATAAGGGGGAAGAAACCCCTAACAAAACACAGTCTTCGCTTGCAGAATTCTCTCTTCACTAAGAACTTCCTATCTTTTCACTGTGTGACCCATAATTTTCTTTTCTCTGATTTCTCTGATAAACTCGAGGGATTTTAGCCATTTCCAGTACACACTAGAACACTTTGCCTGCCTGCACGTAAACGTAGAATAGAATCTGATACATTTTTCAGTTTGGGGTATGCTTCACATTGTTTAAATACCTCAGAGCCCATATCATATAATGATAATTTAGTATATAAATGAGTGATTGCCCAAAATTTGGCTGAAAATTTAGTAAAATTATATCTAAAATTTGTAAGGCATATGTGAAAAGCGCTATATAACTCACCTAACATGACCATTAATACTGGCATTTTAATGAAAATAAAATGGAAACCAAAGCTTTGTAAGACTAATAGGCCACTGAAACATGAAAGTTTGAGACAGTAGGGAAGCAATCACATAATAAGGTTTCAAAACTCATTGCCAGTTCAGTATATGCAGAGGTAGCTGAGATGCTAATTAGGGCTATTAGCTCAAGAATCTCCTAGTCAAACTAAACATAACACCATCCACCTTCTTATATACCTAATTCCAGTTATGACACAGGGCTGCTTGTTATCCTATAACCCAGGAACACTTTTCCAGCAAGGAGACCACTGACACAGGCCAATTTGTTATTGCCACTCAGAGTGAAACATATGCTGTAAGCAATGGGGAGATAATTAGCAGCTCCCTCTTTTTCCATCTACGTCATTGGGAAGGCACACCTGTGACACATCATCTGTAATGGAAGTATCACAATGTCAATAATATTCCAGGCATAACACATCTCAGTAAGTAGTCCTGAAAAAAATACAAGAATAGTCTGTGTGATTCAGTAAAAGTGAGGCTGGTGCCAGGATTATGAAGTATGGGCTCCACCAGTGCTCAATAAAATCATGAATCAGAGATGTATCAGAGGTTGACAAAATAATTAAATTAAATGAAGAATGCTGGGTGGATGTCATAGAATCATTAGAACTGGATCACAGTAAAAACTTCCTCATTCAAATGCATTAAAATACAGGGGGATAGACCAAACTCTATCTGAAATCCTTAGGAGAATACTTGGCAGCTAGATTTCATGTACAAAGGAGCATTTTGTGAATAGGATATATTGGTTACAATCCCGATGACTGGTAAGCAGGTAAAGGAGCAAAAGCTTCAACACAGAAGAAGATGGTGAAAAGCCTCTGGAATGTGTCATGCAGGCAGAAAATTAAGATATCTCAACCTTCTGTGTCTTGAAACCTACTTTCACATTTCGGGAAAATGTATGACTAACAATACCAAACAGAAGAGGTATTGTCACACTGTAAAAACAAATAAAGTAACCCCCTAGTATAGTAGCAACAAATGAAAAGAAAAAAATGTTAACCGGCTCAGCCAACTAGTATGATAACCAGAGGACTATTGAAAAATAGCTATTTTCACTGTGGGTGAATCGTAGTTGGTGGTCAAAACTTGGCATAATTTACATGGTTGGTATCATGTAGTACTCCTTCTTGCAGCTGTAAAAATTTATGAAACATTTTTAGACTAGAAGTATTGAAAAAAATGAAGGCAGCATATGCAGTGAAAATTCTGTATTCTTCTTAAAATTATTTAGAAGTCCACTTTATGGATCAAGACCCATCTGTGCTGTTCAAACAGAACAAGCACCGCTCTTAACCCAACAAAAATAGGAAATGCACATAAACAAAGCTGGATAGGAATGCTGATAGATCACTGTAGATCTCTATTAAGCAGCTATTAGTGTGTGTATAATTCTGCTGTTTTATAAGTTATGATCTATATCTCGTTTTTATGCCCATATGATAAGTTTCTTAGCAATGTAAATAGCTTTAAACTTCCTGTAAATATCTTGTAAATGGCCAGGCAGGGTGCAGGGGAGAATTAGTAGCTAGAAAGAAACATATCAATATAATTATCCTGGTGACTTAGTATCAATCTCCAGAAAAACAACCAACCAACCAACCAAGTAATACTTTGTTACAGTTTCCAGGTAAGTTTCACCACTTCTTGGTTGTCACAAACTTCTGTGTTGCTATGTCAAAATAACTATTACCTCCTCTTGCAACTTTCATAAAGCAGGTGCACATTTTAAAAACATAGCTCTCTGTACACATAAACAACACAGAATTTTTAGGATATCTAAAACCGATCCCAGTGTCTAACTAAATGCTGTAATGACTGCTGTAGTTACGGAATTCTTTTGCTTTTTTTAGTATATTAGATGCTTCCATAATTTCAACTTACTTATTTGAGGCAATGTGTTTTCTCTGAACAGAAAACCTTAGAAAAATGAGGTCTAATGTACAGAAGAGAACTTTGGTTTTAAGAATAGCTACACCTAAATACACAGAAAAAAATCTGCTGTTTATTTTCGATGCATCTACCTACAGCCTAAACAGTCAAGGGTTTGTCCAGGCCTTTCATTCTACTTCAGCAGAAGTCAGAAGTAGCCGCTGGCAATTGTGTAAGTTAAACAAAATACTGGCCATCTTTGCAACCTATAATGGCATATAACTAGTCAGTGAGAAAAACTGCTTTTATCAGAATGACTGGAACAACAACTCAAATGCTGCCATTACACAAGACAGCTGGGGCAAAGGGCATCAGCAAGCTGCTGGCCATATGGCAGGCACTGTGGTGAACCAATTCTTACAGGCTAAAAGAGCTATTTTATATTTATTGAATATGCTACTAACAGTGCTGTGTTTCATTCTGATTGTGTCCCTTGCTTCTTTGAGTCTCTTAAGACCTTGGCATTTTTTGGTAGTCTTTCTTATTGTCAAAATTAAGATATGTAAGCAGATGGTATTCAGACTTTTTGCCAGTATCCCATCCTTCGATGCCTCCTATTATGATGTAAAATATACTGAGAATGACAGGTAAAATAGGCTAAAATATTCACACTAAATTAAAAACAGATTTTCTGTTTTTTAAAAAAAAAAGGTACTGAGAACCTACAACCCCTATCCATTCAAACAATACTAATTAGTGTGCTAATACCCCAGGATTAATTATTCCCTTGGTTTTATTTGTGACCATCTCAAGGGAGAAACCTCAAGTCTCATGTTTATTGCTGTTATTCCTCTTAAACAGGGCAACTAAAGAGACATCCACAATTATTCTTCTATAACAAAGCAGATATTAAAAGCTGCATTTATTTCACAATCATTGAAAATATCTTAAAAAATTTGAGTTATGTTCAGCATCTATTAATCATCTAGTTTAAGGACAATGAAAGTGAATCAGTGACAAGCCAACTTCCATTAAATATTTTAAAGTATATTTGTATTTTCAGGACAAAAAAAAAGTGAAAAAGAAAACATATTAAACTACATGTGGATTATAAACATGTTAAACTTACTTAGAAAACATTATTACCTTAATGTGAAAGGCAATCTCTGCACTGGGAATTTGCAACAACTACCTCCAGGTGATTCCATGGCAAACTGACCCATCAAGTCAGCACACTAGATTATTATGTACGTAAAATGCTTACTGCTACTCTAGCACACAAGTACCATGTGTACCTGTTACGATTGTCACATGCATTGTCATAGTCTTCGATGTATCTCTCCTTGCAGAGCATCACATCTTTCACAACTTAAATAAAAAAGGATTAATCCAGCCTTTCTTTAGATACCTAAACGTTACTTTGATGCCTAACTTAAACCTCTCAGGTTTCACAGTTTTGGTTTAGTGACTTGATCACGTATGCAGAATTTCTAGCTACTTGCCTCTTGATTTCAAAGATAGTGACGTTTTCTCTTTCCATACTTTACAAACGCAACATACCTGCTTCTTTGTTCTGCCTTGTTTCCCAGCGTCCACATTTGCCTCGGTTACAGCAAATCCATCTGTTTGTTGCCATTCCACTGGCTAGTTTGTTCATTTTTTTCTCCCATGATCATGTTATTGTCTCTTCCAGTCATAACTGTGATACTACATTCACAGGAAAATTCAGAAATCACAGCTGTAAAGAACAATGTGTGATCAGAAGACAAATTTTAACATTGTTTTTGTCCCAAAACTAACTGAAAGTTGAGGTATGAACCATGCCTAACTTTATCATTACTGGTGTTATTCCCCTAGCAACCTAAATGTCAGTCATGCACTCAAAATACCACTATTTAGGGTTTTACTTTCAAAATTGAATGCCCAGATGATAAAACAGTGTTGATATTGTTAGGCATATATGCAATCTCTTTTGTTCACTTTACATTCTGTAGACCTCTAACAAAGCATATATCAGGTACACCTTCCTGCTTGCAGCATAGCATTCTACATTTTAATCAAAAATATTACACTGATATTTTTCAGCCCAGCATCAAACTGTTCTTTCTTCTGCTTACAGATCATAGAACATATACAATGGGCAAACAAATTCTGTTCATACATCCAAGTAGCAGCTTCAGTTTAGTTCATTTTATTGGTATATTAATGAATTGTATGAATAATCTCAGTATATCAGTCTGGAGCCATACTGATGCATTTAGCTACAGACATAATTTTCAAAAGCATATATCTAATTTTTACTGGCAGTGAAATACCAGCTTGATTTTCCAGTCCTGCTGGGCAGCAATGGTGCCTCAGCCCCCCTCCTACTGATGTCTAAAGTCAAGCATCTTGAGACCCTATAAACAGTGGTACCAAGGAAGGCCCTTTGAGCTCTTCTGGTCCGCAGCAGGCTGCGCCGGGTAACTCCCTCTGAGAGGACTGCCTCTCAGAGTATTTCACAAACTGTTTGGGCTGATGTCTTTGAGACTCAACCTTCACCCATTGAGAAATCATTTGATTTGAAGTGAGTATTTCACTGAACTCGAGGGGAATTATTATGATTGCATGTGTGTGTGTGTGAATCGATTCAAAACATAATATTCTATTATTGTGATTGTAACAGAAAATTCATTTTAATCACTCAATAAATGCTAAGTTAAACAGTGATTAATAGCTGCTAAATTCCTGTGATTTTCTTTCTCTCTTTAAACTGTGAACACACCCTGGATTGTTGCTAAGCATATTGCTTAGTCATAAACCGTTGTGGTCTAAGGCTGGTTCTGGATCCAGCCCCACCTAGGCTCGTCTCTGAGAAGTTCAGAAAGCAAGGGGGTCTAGTTCAAACCTGGTGACTAAACAAGAGGGTCTCCCTACCCCCTTACCCTTTTCTTCCGCTCTGTATAAATCATTTTCTACTCAAAACCTCCTTTGATTTTGTATTCCATTTGCATAATAAGTAATAGAGTAAACCTTGCCAACGAACTCTGTAAAATCACATTTTCTAAATTTTCAGTAAAATCTTTTACTGCAAAACCTTTGAGTGATCATTTAAGCAACCTAACCACTCATTCGCGACAGCAGCCAACATATTTAATTGCCTTTTAAGTTTCTGAAAATTCAGTTGGTTTGAAAAACCAGTTTTTTTAGGATTCTCTTCTTTCTACAGAATTAGAACATATAAAGTGACATCTATTTTATCAAGTTATCTCTTGGATCAAGCATCTATATTTATACATGCAAACATCCAGCAAGCCAATTAAGCACTTGACTAATTTAAAGCACATATGACGAAGTCATACTGGATGGATGACCCATTTAGAAGCTTAAGAGCTTGTGATTCCAACAACAGAAAAAAATTTGTTGTGTCTAGCTTTCAATCCTTTCTTATGCAGAATGAAGCATTAATGGACAAAATCATGCTTCAAAATAGAGGCTTTATTAACTGCTATTAGGTAAATGCTTCAGACAATGCTGCTAATAGTACAGAGAACAAATGCAGAAAAACATTCATAAGCTTACTTACTGGTGCTCTAACTTGAAAGAAAATAAAAGCAAATGCATTAACAAAATAAAATTATATTCCTATGATGTGATATAATTTTAATAATGTAGTTTCTAGGAATAAAAATGCAAAACTGAGATATCCAGAATGCTAAATACATGTTTGAATACCTTACCATCTGAAAAGTGCTGCACTGCTTATTCTATTATTGTCCTTCTTTCAGTTATCTCAAGAAGTATATTGCAGCTGTCTTTCCAGCACCAAATATAAAACACAACTTCTTGATGATGATGATCAGGAGTACTGTCTATAAAAAGTAATATAGATGAATGAAATTCTCTTTTTGGCAAAAACACTGCAAAATTTATTTTACTCTAGGACTGGTGTATCCATTGACTTTTGCTAACCACATACACTATTAAAATTTGAAGACATGTCTGCTCCAGAATCACTGAAGTTTTTATCATCTATGTAGAATGAGAGAAGCAGAGGAAAAGAAAAACATGTTGTTTGAAACTTATAAACTATTCTTATTCTAACACACTTTTCTATCTCTGAGTTCAGTTAGTCTTTTTCTGTAGTGGTTTAAAACAAGACCTTGTCCTAATACCTACAGCAGAGGATGGAGGAAAATTTCAAACACAAACAAGAGGCTTCCTATCCACTTTTTCCTGATTTTCTTCTACAAGTGTTTCCTCAGAAGTCCGTGTTTTCTGTCTGCTATGCATCTCAGCATCTCACTCTGTCAACTGACAGCCCAATATACACGTGCTATTTCCCATAAAAGCCAGCTTTTACCTCCTGCCTGCTTACCTTCTCCACTAGTATTCTTCTCTCAATCATTCCTTAAAGTCCACCTCTCTGAAAATGTTATGTTTCACAGTGTTTTCCATTAGACCTGATGACCAACAACACAAAATTAAAAAGACTATACATAACGCAAGTTACTGAGTGATAAACTTCTTATCACGGTAGCTTAAGCAGTAAAATGTTTTCAGACATAACTTACAGAGTCTATACAGACTCTATACAGAGATGCCCAGTTTATTATTACCTATCTCATATGCCATCTCTTCTTCTCACCATGTACTAATATGTCTAACAGCACCTGTCACCCACATATTGGCTGGCCTTTAACAGCATGGACTTCATGTCTATCTAATTGCAAGTTTGACATCTAAAATTGTTTTGGGTGTGTATTGCCACTGTGGAATCAGACAATACGGTCCGCCTACTGTATTACAGTCGACATTAATCTGTAATTTCTATTAATATTTCTCTGTTCTTCTAAAATATAATAGCAACCTTTTTCTTCTGACTGTACTTGCCATACCTACTCCTCAATCCTATGTCATGTAAGTGAACAGTTAAGTAATAGTATATGTTCCTCTTTCAGTGCTTTTTCTATGCCCTGATGCTTACATCAGATGATAGCAAAAGGACAGGTGGAAAAGTAATTTGTAGAGGTTTCTTAGGTACTGTAATTATCCCAAGGTTCGACATTTATAACAAGGCCAATTATTATTTCAAGTCTTGAGAATAGTTTCAGTATATTACTTCATAGTTGGAGTATGTGGAGTAGATGAATGTGTTTCATGACTGAAAATACATTCAGTAATATCAATTATATTGTTATTATGTGAGCCTAAAACAGAGTCTATTTTTTCCTTTCTGACCTTATTCCTTGTGGCACGGTTAGGAAATGTACCCATGCCTCATCTCCAGATACATAATTTGGATACTCTGGAAGATATAAGTTTGAACACCTCTAGTAGAAGGGGGAAAAAATTAAGTCTCCCGATCCTGTGATAAGCGTTCTCACCAATAATAAGTTTAATTAAAAATGAGCACTCTCTGTCTTGTGTTTCTCTTTTCTGATCTTTTAGGACAAAAGTCATTGTGGCCTCCACACTCTGTGCTGAAGTTAAATGCTTTGGCTATGGAGCAGAGGTACTCTGAGTATAGCTACTCCACAGATGTTGCAGAGAACATGGGAACATTTATGAAACTGATTTAATTACAAGCAGGAGGTAGGTACCAAGTCAGCCAGCCGAGATGGCTGATATATGTAGCATGAAAGCTGTAGGTGCCCATGTAACTTAATTAGCAAAGCAAGAGACACTTGACCACCTACTCGACTAATTCTAGATCATTCCCTTGGATGTAAATGAATGAACTATACGCAAACTTTATACACAGCACGACTGTGTGTGTGCGTGTGAGTGAAATTGACCTTGTAGTTTGTGTTTAATATAATTTTAAATACAGAAAACAAAATATAACTGCTAAGTATTATGACTTTTAATCTCACAAAATCTTAATTAAGGGTGAAGTATGGTTTGGATTATGCCTCAGAAAGACACGCAGCAACATAGAACCAGTCTCCCCAGGTAAATAAAGATGATTAATTTGGAGCTGTCTGAAGTTTGTTTACTTAATGCATATATAACAGGAGGCTTATGCAGGCAAATAAGATGCCGCAGGAATCAAATAACAAAATAGAAGGGGGGGGGGGAAAGGAAATAAAGATACCCACAGCAAAGTACCTGTGGAATTTAAACCAATATTCACTGCTTTCTTCACTGAAAAGATAAAAGATGAAGTTGAGATAAGAGAAAATCTTCATATTTGTTTCACATGTAAATAAGCTTTGTATATGACTTTTCTTATCAAATGCAGTTGCTAAAGTGCAAGCAGTAAAGCTAAAGTGCAGACACGTTTGAAAAACACATGCCATTGATGTTGCCACTTGCTCCCTCTTGGAATTTTTTTTGCAAGTTTTCTTAGTCAATATTTAATCTCCTCTTGTTTCTTTCTGCACACATACATGTATGTAAATACACATATATCTTTTCCTCTAGTTTTACAGCTGTAAGATTTTATGGGAAATGAAGGAGAAGAAGCTTTTGTAAGCTACTCTTATTTTGGAACAGATTTGTGACAAACAAGCCTATCTACACACATTTGCTGACAGGAAGTGTTACACTTTAAAGGAGAAGCAAACAACAACTGTTCAGGAAAATGTCTGCGTTTCCCTCATTTTGCTGGGTAAGTAAAGTGAAATATAAATTACTTGATTTAAAAAAAAAAAGTGTGTATGCACTCCTAATATTAAGTCCATAGGACCTGTCAATCAGTCTTATCTTATGAAAAGGCTATTTTTTTATAAAACAGTCCTCTTAAAATATAAAAGCCATATGGAAGAACACCATGTAAGTCCAAATGAGCACCTGAAAAAAATCATTACATGTTCTCAGAAATGGCTGATGGTATGGCCTACAAACTTATTTTGCAGAATGGGAGCTAGCATCCTGAAAAGAAATTTTCTGTGGGTTAAGACCTTGTTGTGAAGCTTGGATACTTTTTTATCTGGCTGATACTACAGAGGGGGTTTCTTGCTGCTTAGATCTTTGTGGATCTACCCCTGCTTAGCTTTACCAAGGGTCTTCTGAGTGCACTGGAAGCCCGGTACATGGAAGTGATCAGTGGTTGCACAGAGGATGTAGTAGTAGATGAAGTCTGATAATGCATATTTAGTATAAGAATATTAGAAACATAGGTGATTGATCTTTCTTGCTCTTCTTTCTGATGCTGGTTATCATGTTGAGAAAAAAAAAATTATGAGACCTTGAGACATGAAAAAAAATGTCCCAAATAGGTCTGAAGCAGAGAAAAGGGAGTTTGCTGATCTTACCACTGAGGAAAAGGAGTACCATCAGTGATATTCCCTGTGTAGTACAGACCTGAATTTGGGAGTCTTAGCCTTCTAATGCATAATAACACATACTAGATAAAGCAATCATCTGACTGAAATAACAAGATAGACTACGCTTTGTATCTGTTAAGAGAAAAAAATGTAGCCATAAACTTGCAGATAAGCATTTTTCCCACTTCATTTCTTTCTGACGGGCTATGGGTAAACAGAGCCACTCTGCTTCACTGTTGTAATACGTGTACTGAGATTTGTATCAACAATCAGAGGGTGAAACCAAACCACCACACACACAAAACTTGCTGACTCAGTCGCTTCTATAAACCACTACTTCTGCAACCACATTTGGGTAATTTTGGTTTGTTTAGACAAGTTTCCTATCTGCTATGATTACCCCCAATCATTGTCATTAGGGAAGAGCTAATATGGGGAAAGATATATATATTTTAGTTTTCTAGTGTCTGTAGGTAGTCTTATCCGCCTGTCTGGGTCCAGGAACCCCATATGTATGCGCCATGAAGCACAACGCCACAGAAGAACTTGTAGATAGAGATCTTCACCTACCTTTGAAGTGCCCAGTGTCATGCAGCTTAATAGTTTAAGCTAGATTATCCATGTTGCTGAGAGGTTTTGCCCCAGAAATAGGAAAAATAACTGCCCGTTAACCCCTTTTACCACCTGTAAGCCAGGGGACCTCCCCCGGTGTTATGAAGGTTACAGTGCAAGGGACGGACCTGGGGGCTGTAGCGCAGAGAACTCAGCACACGAACGCAGCTCTTTCAGGAGCAGAACTACAGTCGCCTAACGGGAGAACTGTATTTACCTCATCATTTGTAAGTATGTAACCCAAGCAGCTTCCTTATTATTTCAGAAGTGGGATTTTAAGGTTACAAATTCGGGCCTTTAAAGAAATACTGTTTACAATCGGGCACATACGAATTATGATCAATATTAATCTATTACCTGTGCCTCATTTGAGGTGCAGATACAAGAACGGACGTTTAACGACACACTTGGTTGCTTTGGTTTTTCAGTTTAAAATAGTTTTTCCCTCTGAAACAAACTCTGCCTCTGAAACTCCCGAAGCTGACCGCAGCTTCCACAGCGCCGTCATTGTATGATTTCCTACGCCACTGAATTACCTCCCCCCGATCAGCAACCTTAGAAAGTTCCGACGTCTCAAAAACCGAAAACGCACACCAATAATTTACTCACACAGCTAATTACACACACAAGCCCGAGTAACACGAGAGCACCTCAACCCCGCGCTCGCCCGCCGCCATCCCCCTCAGGCTGAGGCGGCGGGCTGCCG
>Ga0065711_1035332_pt1 | contig 22471 bp, 7 predicted proteins | sample Hoacrofraction12_FD_59098 | JGI IMG/M metagenome (GOLD analysis project Ga0065711, IMG submission 59098) | Hoatzin crop microbial communities from Cojedes, Venezuela - Epithelial fraction 12 v2 (version 2) | ecosystem: Host-associated > Birds > Digestive system > Esophagus > Crop | place... | reverse complement strand
TGTGAGGAGAATCAGATTTGCCATATATATTTTGTCATATAGTATATACTTTACAGTATACATAGCATATACAGACATTTCTGACTTGATCAGAAAATAACTGAAAGTCTTCCAAGAATGTGTTTTCGTTAGATTTCTGCTTATTTTATGGAAAGCTGGAACACATTTCATTGTGCCTTGAGAATCACAGAATTTTACTTCAGGAATATTGGGATCTTAAAATTCAGAGAAAATCTTGCTGGCTGTATTTGAGAAGTGCAACAATTATAGCAATTGCATTGGAACTGAAAAACCTATGGATTTGTTATAGTGAGGCCATAAAAATATAATGTAAAGTCTATTTGCCTATAATATATTCAATAAAGCCAAGAAGTTAAAGGTGTATTTTAAAGTGATATAGACAACAATGCCAAAACAGGATGTCAATTTATAAAATATGTTCAATGGTGTGTCAAGTTTATAAAAATGTTTGCAGAGATTTTCTGTGATTAACAGTACCACCTTCACTAATGTCTACTTGTCTATTTCAGATGTATATTCTTTGTAGCTAGCTGTCTGAAAGTACATACCACTGTTTTATTCTGTCTGAAAATTTAGCATTGAGGGCCAAAATCTTCCATTAAAGATACCTGAGCAAGTCCCGTGAAGTCAATAAGTTACGTGTGAAAGCATTTCAGGGCTTCTCAAGCCCTAAGGCTCTTTCTTGAAATTCTCAAAGAAATTTAAGGTTAAAGTAATTCAACACAATGAGGTTTCAATAGTGTATGAAAACAATAATGTGATGCTAGGCTTAACGATTCTTTTTGCCTCATCAGAAGTGCTATAGTCAGTATCTGATAATGTTTATAAGGTTAAACAGAATTTTGAGTAGTTTATTCTCACCCCTCATAGTGCAAGTGTTAGCCAGCTGTAAGTTTAAAACATGGCTTTGTGGGAGTTTGTTGCCTCTTCTAGCAATAATAGGATAAAGACGAACATCTAATGCTGTGTGTCCTGAAATGCATGTCTTTGTGCACATGGTGGCTGTTGCAGGAGAGAAGTTACTGTATGTTTTTTGTTTGATATTAAATCACTGTGATTGGGACAAAGGATGGGAATACAGCTATTTTTACTCCTCCTGTTTTCCACAAAAGTGCTTACTGAAGTTGTCCTTCACTTACACCCCCTCATCACACCCACAACACACACTCATTGCATAATGCTTTATTGTTTAGTCATTCGTTTAACAAAGGTTTTAAGGCATGAAGTTTATTTTATCAATTGTGTAGGATTCTCCTCCTGCTTTCTTCTTCTTGAAAATATGTTTTAGTACTTGTTATGCAGTGAAGAGAAAGTAAAAGCTGAAGTATTGTTTTATGTATTTCCTTAGGCTTTTCTTTCGCATGAAGATTTTATGTATTATTTTTAAAGAAGGAAAAACATAATCCTTTAAAATGCTCTGCAGTGGAATACTGTTATCTCTTTTGCTGTGGAAGCAAGCCAAATTGTGGTGCATAATGATTAATCTCAGTTTCATTGCTCTTACAAGTACCTAAGTAACTGTAATCAGATCAATATGACATAAGATATGTGAAGTAGGTAAAAAATAGAAGGATGTACAATCTAAGCATTGTCTGAAAAATCAAAATATTGCATATGTATATGCTCTGAATTTCTTAGGGAGTTTTACTTGCTGAGTTTTTTGTTTTTTTAGATTGCAGAGAAAAGACATAATATGGCCATATATGAGAATGAGGATAAAAACTGCTGATCTTGAAGTTTCTCATAGATTTCCAGCAAAAATAACAAAGGCAGATTTGTTAGAAAAGGGTATAGAACAAAAACTGCTTAAAATTTCCTACAGCATTTCATGAACTGTATGCTGGTGCTCTTGCCTTCAGTTTATCATCTAAACATACATGTTGAGAAAAAAGTTCACAGTAGTTCACTTAGCAGGTTTCTAAGGGTGTCTTTTGTTTCCACAGACTATCAGCACCTCACTGTATTGTTCAAACATAAATTTTGTCTTCCTCTGCTATTCTGTTACATTTCTTCTCACACATTCACACTTGCTTGCTCTCTCAGGCTCTCAGTTCTCCAGGATTCAGAGGCATCTTACCTAAGTTTAGTCGTTTAATTATGCAGACCTTCATTTGCCTGCGAAAATAAATATGGGGCTATGCTAGGCCCTTTGTACTGCTTAGGAAGGGTAACTGAAGGCCTCATAATTTATTTGTCTGAAATAAGGACCTAAACTTAAGTAGTGATCTAGTTTCTGTTGGCCCAAATATTTTGAGTTAGGTCCAATTTGAGCTAGGTCCATTTTTTAATTTTTTTTTAATTTTTTTTTTTCTACTTTACCTCTGAGTTACGTAGTAAATGCAGTAAGTCATAAAACAACTAGTACTTTTCCTAATGCTGGTGAACAACTCTGCAGCGTGGTTAATTTCTGAATTATTTGGGACTGTGTCCCTCTGGAGCAGACTGGCTGTGTCTACTCCACACAGCATCGAGCTGTGGGTTTCCTTAGAGCTGGCACTCCTATACAAGGCACTAGCACCGGCTTAGAACACTTTGAACTGATGTGAAGGCTGTGTTGCAAACCGTCAAAGCAAACCATCAAAGCAACGTTTTTATAGCATGGAACAGAGGATGTGTGTTGAGTTTCAGGTGTGGGTGTACAAACTCCTAAAGAATGCCAAGGCTTTTTTTAGGCTACTGGCGTTAGCCTGCTGGGACAGTGCTGACAGAGAGCAGCACAGGGTGAAGGGGTCCAAAACTGCTATGACTACATCCATGCTGAATTTTAGGGTCCCTGACATGAACCTCCCTGTGAGCTGCACTGGCGTAGTGTTCTGGCAAGAGCTGTTAAGAATTCTGCGAACGCTTCTGCAGTCGCGATGGCTAGCATTCCAGCTTGCTCCCTCGTCTCATTTATTTAGTAGTATAGATATACTCTGTGTTTACTTCTTCTTATCTATGTATTCCTATAGCACGACTGAACAGTTACGTCACTGTGATGACAGGGTGATACAATCTTAGGCATTTAACTGACTATTTTCTACATTCTGTACAAAGATATATCTATATATATACACATGCAAACCCAGATAAAACAGTGTCTTCAGTGCTTTCAGTTATCTTTCAGCGAACTAAAAAAATCAGCCTCATACCTAGCATTTAAAACCGTATCATCATTTCTTTGCTGTAGTTGCTTTTTTCTATCCTTTCATTTAACACTTCTCCCACAAATTCTGGAAACTTTTGAAGTATTTGGCTCACCCTGGACTATCTGTTTGCACTGTTTCCTGACTTTGTTCATCAGGTTTTATAAACCATAAAGCAGATTCTTTATAAACTATAAAACAATCTATAGTACTGGGTTTACCTTGGCAAAAAATGCCTTAATGCTCTAACAATTTTTCCTTTATAAGCCATGTCCCTACTGCACTGCAGGTGCCAAAAAACATCACATCCTTCTTTTTCTTAACCTCTTTAGTAGGCCCTAAATTTTAGTTGTGATTTATAGCTGCTTAGTAACTGGTTTCTAGTTTCACACTCAGCAGTATCGTGGTCCTCAAGTTGCTGACCTGCTCAGCAAGCAGTTTAGGGGAAAATTGTGGCACCTGGCTGGTTTCCAAGAGGGCCCGGACCTCTATTATTCTGGAACTCCAGAGTTCAATTATTTCAGACCAAAACAACTTTTCCAGAAAACTGAAATAATAATTAAAAAGAAAAAGAAAGAAAAGAATGAGAAAATTAATTTGGACCCCTACCCCCAGTGAACTCTTAAGTACCCCCGTTCTTGGGGTACTGTCTAAGAGGTTATCAGTGTGGTGTTTATGCCTTCTGTCTTTGTATTGTGTACTCCATGCCAAAGCTGGCTCAAAGGAAAATGTAACGTGAAGATTCTTTTTTTGAAAAGCTGACTGTGTCGTTTAAAATTTTGACCTTTGTTTTTAGTATTGGTATGACTGAGAAATAAAGCTATGAGTTTCATACAGTAGCTTACAATTCCATTACAAGGAGAACAAAAACTAAAGAAAAATGCCTTTTTTCATTATTGCTTTTTGATATCCTTCACCTGATCAGGGGCTGAAGTTGAAATCTAAAACTGATTGCCCGGATGTGCTGTGTTGGTTCTCCTTTCTCTTGAAAGAGAGGGTATGTGTGCAAGTGCTAGTTTTTTACTGATTATCTACTTTATTACTTCATTTTTGAATGTCTCTACCTAGCTAGTTTTAGGAAAACCCCTGTGCAAAGTGTTGTCACTGCACATGATTTTGTAAAAGATTAGTACTGAGATGTCTGAGACGTGACAACTTTGTCCAAAGTGTCAAGCAATCTCAAACAGACTCCTTTTTAATGTCTTAAGAGTGTTAGGTAGGTTCAGTGTTCAGAGCTGGATTCTTTTGTGGTAGACCTTCACTGCTGCAAAAGATGTAGAATGAGTTTCTTCTGAAATGTAGGTGTCCATCTCCAGTTACTCTCTGTATTGTCAGTGGAGATAAACAGGCATTTTTAAGTAACAATTCATGTGACTTGCTTCAGATATCCCCTTCAGTATGAGATGAATCACATCCAGGAATTTTCTGTTTCTCTGAAATGGCTACAAAGGAGACTAACTTGTCTTCAGATACAGACACCTCTATAGCATAGATACGTGAAGTTATTTGACAGAAATCCTGCCATGTCAGTTTGCTAAAACCTCAGATTTATCAATGACAAGGATGTTTAATCTGGGCAGTAACACTGGTACGGATTTAGTATTCAGATGGCATTAAAGATCTCTGTAGAGTAACTGAAAGTGCCAAAAAATAATCTACAGTTTTAACCTGATTTTAAAGATTTGTACATGTAGTCTACTATTAGATAGTAACAAACTGATAGTTAATACTTACTGCCAACAGTTACAGCAACCTCAGAGAAAGTATTCTTTTCCTATCAAAGCTAGAAATCTTAGTCATCTCATATCAGGAAACATTAAACAGTTTTTCTTTTGGTGGTCTTTCCCCTCCCAAAGTTACAGAGACATACATTGCCTGCTTCTTGTGCCTTAGTTACTCTTTACTGCAATACACCAATTTAGTTACTCTTTACTGCAATTACTTAGTTACTCTTTACTGCAATACACCAATTTACCATAGGTAAACAAACTGGACCAGTCTTGCAGTTAAGGGGAACATTCATCTTCTGATTTCTTCTTGCTAGTGTCTCAATCTTTTTATCTTCCTTTTTTGTTCTTTTTTAACTCTTATAATCAATTTGTTTCTCTCAATTTACACAAAGGATAAGTAAATACATTCAAAGACTAGTCGTGCCAATCCATGTGCATAATTTAGGGTCTTCAGTGAGCTGATAGGATTTGTAAGACCCGAAAGATTGCTCTTGAACAACCCTTTTGTATGAAAAAAAATGCTACATAAGAATCCATTCTTGTCAAAATTTTTTATCTTTAACTCTGTATTTGTTGGCTGACACTAAAGCATTTTTTAATGGGGAGGGGGTTTTTTGTTTGTGAGTTTTGTTGTGTTTTTTTTTTCCAGGGCATATGGAAACTTTACGTACTGTCCTGCAAAATAATAATTGGAAATGTTAGCATATAAACCACAGTAGATGGTCAGCAGGTTGAGATAAGTACATTTCTACTCCGATAGCTGATAAATACAAGCACTTTAAACTTCTGTTTTATTTTTACATATCAGAGTGAATCCTGCTAGAGATTCAACCATAACTGTTTGCCTGCAATGAGTCAAGCTAAATCTTTCATATAAGAGACCAGCTATGACTGTAGGGAGCTTACTTGATTATTTTAGAACCAGGCACAATGAAATTAAACATTTTTTTCTATGAAATCGGTAAGTTATAATCAAATGGTTAAGGCTGTGATGTGTGGCAAAGTCCTGAATTATGTTTTCCCTAGATTGGGATCACATGCGAGGCAGCAGCAGATTTCTCCGTGGCTGTTTGCGTTAGATGAACACTGCTCGAGGGCATGGCAGTGGAATTGACTTCCATCGCTTGCACAGTTATATAATGTACTTGGAATGGAAAAAGGACGCTTCTCCATTAGAGAATCCTAAAAGCTGTGTCCCTTACTGAACCCAGTGTTTAATATGCACGGGAGAGCCTTGAGAAGGGGAAGGCAGGGAGGGAGAGCTATAACATAGTGCTTTTACATAGCCTCATACCAGTTTGGGTGTTTGTTGTTTTCTTGGGTTTTTTTCTTTTCCTATTCTGTGCCTGAGCATACTAATTGCTTCTTTTCCTCTTCCTTGTTAGTTCTGTAAGTGCTTCAAACACTGTGCTGTGCATAATGCCTTCCACTGAAGGTGAAAGTGTGAAGGTCAGCTGGTAGGATGACATCTCTTCTGCAGAAAGGTTTAACCCTCTAGTATTCTTTACACATGGTCTTTTCAGTTATAGCTATACTGTGTATTTCATTTTTAACTTCAATGGATGGTCTGTTTCTGAGGGAGGTTGTTTCATTTTGTTCCTTTGTTGTATGGTCTTTTTTTCTAACTGATGTGTGTGGGTCATGTGAATTATGGCCAGAAGTTTTCCTTGGAAACTTTGGCTGGAATTTACTTAAATGAGGGGTCCAGGCACTGTTCTGTAAGAATGCCTTTATGAAAGCCCCATTGTTGAAATTTTTGCAGCAGTGGAGAACATAGTAGTGCAGTCCTGAGATATAAAGTGACTGTAAAAATTATAGTATTGCACTACGTATTAGTGTTTCTTTACTGTTTCTCAGATGGGTTCAATTATCAGTCAGTAAAAAAAAAAAAAAATCTTTTCCAAATGCCAGGTTGACAAAATCCGCCTAGAATCAGACAGACAAGCTAACATGTTTTTTGATGATACATACTTTGTGCTTGTAACCTATTTAAAATTTTTGTTGCTATTTCAATTTCAAAAGAAATCATGCTCATTTTCTTGTATGTGAAGAGTGAGAGGGGCAAACTCACCTTCCTATAGAAAAAATGAGTGTGGGATATAGAAAGAACAGTTAGTAATAAGATCTAGTTTTACCCTTGTCATTGGTTTGACCTTCTATCTGCTTAGAGTCAATGTTCCTGGTGTGCCTTGTAAAAGAATTGTAATTCATGAGACACACATAAAACCTGATGACTATTAAGTACTGAAGAAAATGAAGCATTTGCACTTATTATTCTGATCTATTAGCTGTCAATGATATACAGGTGTCTTGAACAGATACAGGTACATTTTATAATAGTAGTTATAAAGAATACCTATAAATGGTCTGCCTATAAATCACCTGCTGTACCATAGCTGCATCAAAACAGCATGATCTTGAAGATACAAAATCATGAAGGTTTTGGAAGTGAATACAAATAATGTACTTCACAAAGCCAATTTGTATTTTGAAATAATTTGTGTTGATGATAGGGTATTAATACCTGCAAGTCTGAGACACATTGTCTTTCTCTTACTTCGTGTTTAGGTGTTCTAATGCTTGAAGTGCATTTTGTATGATTAAATACAAACATGTTCTTGATTTAAAGCGTTAGGAATGAAGCATTTTATTGTAGGTGAATTTAACATATTACATTTTTCACAGCATGTCAGCATTAACAGGAGCTCTCGTATATAGCAACACGAATAGTGGCATCAGTGCATTATCCATTAAGACAACTTAATAAATCAAAAATCCAAGTCAATCAACAACAACATTGCAATAAAAATTATAACTTTTAAATACTTGAATTAGGAGAATAATTATTAATGGTTAAATCAAATTACATTGGCGTATACAGTTTATCATCACAAAGCACAGCAGAAAAATCTGCAGTCATTCATAAAGATTCAAAATACTGGGATTCTTTTTAACCTTAAAAGAAAATTTTGGCATACTTATTATGAAGTAGCTGCACTGCTGTGTAGCAACTATAGCTCTATTTTCCCTGAATTTTCAGTTCACTGTTTTGATCTTCAGAGTTAAAATTTTTTGTCAGATAGTGCAGGTTTCTCATATGTAGTAAGCAAGAATACAGTTTATGTATTGTATATATCTGTTGCTAAACAGCTAAACAGCTTTTACTCGGTTATTACAAACAGGGTGTCACAGAGAACATCCTTTATTTGATTTCTAGTTTTGCAGTATCTGGGTTATCTATTTTTATTTTCACCTGTCCATCCACGTGTTTATCTTTTTCTCCCCTTTGCCGGCAATATTTGAATTTATAATATGACTTGTTTTGGCAGTGGCTGGCCTATGTAACCAGCCTTAATATTTTTATTAAGAACAGATTTGTAATCATAAATATTTACACTTTCCTTTATGCAGAAATACTTCTGTGTTAAAATTACACAAAGGCTATTTTCCAATTTTATATCAGCTTCTTCATACAATTAAATGATTCATCAAACATATGCATTGTAATTTTATACCAATATATATGCCTCTGTACATCCATCTGGCATTAATTAGTAATAGGTAAATTACTGTAATTTTAGCATGAAAGAAATAAATGTGTCAGCTATGGATTGCATAGTATTACTTATCCACTTACTTACCTTTCACCACAGATTTCACACAGAGGGCCATACTAGGTCTAAGAAACTTTGCCATTACTGATCTTCAGTTTTGTTAGCATAGCTCTAATACTTGTTTTGACTGAGCTGTACATATATATATAAAAATTCTTAGATATACATATGTATGAATTGGCCGAAGGTGATTCTTAGTAGTTATATGTATGCGTATATATATATGGGTATAGATATGGATATAGACACACATACACCTACACACACATATGCACAAAGCAATGTATATAGAGAGCAAGCCTAAGAATAATCCTCGTATCATCCTCAAAACAGTTTTGTTTTTTGTTTGGAAAAACTTCTATTGTTAAAAAAGCCAACATACCAACAGTAAGTGAAAAGGATATGTTAAAGAATCAAAGGAGGGAGAATTGGGACAGGGGGAGACAAAATGAGTTGCCAGTCATTACAGAGGAGGTCTTTGGCAATCGGAAAACTGGACTTAGATTTCTGCAGTGTCAGTAAGCACCTTAACCCCACATTTTCTATAATCATTTCCTTTCCGTATAAAAAGAGTTCACCAAAATTAATTAAGTTCAGGATGTTGTGAATGTGAAATAAAGAGATGGAGTTTCCAATTAATTGAATTAGATTATGTAATGAGATCTGGGCTTTTTTTCTGGAAGCTTATTCATTTACTCTTCAGCAGAAGAAAAAAAACAGTTTTCAGCCAAAAAAGAGTGTATTCGAATTTGTAAATGTCCCTTGTTCTGGAATAGAAAAAGTGTGTCAGTCAGTAACATACAGACTGGCACTGACAGGCAGTACATGTTGCCCATTGCAAACACAGTGAGTCAGGAGAAGATTTGCTTTTAAGAAGAGATGCAGATCCAAAACAATGACCATACATGCAAGAGGAAAGTGATGATTTGTCTAAACTGAGCCTTTATTTAGCCAGCCGGTGACTGCCGGCGCCTGCTGCAGTAGGATGCACAGACTGGATCATGTGCAGCTCGGCCTCAGGTCACAGGGGAAGATGGACGCACCTGAACAGTCAGAGGACAAAAAGCTACACCAGGTGGAAGCAGAGAAGGATCTTGAAGTTATATCTTAGGCCACCTTTTGTATAGTAATATGTTGGATTTATATGTCAAAAAATACAAACAAAATTGCATGTTCCCTTTGTAATATGACTCTCGGCTTTTCCATAGGGCTCTTAACTGCCTAATTAATGCTGAAGGTTTTGCAAATAAAATATACAGTACTTCATGGTTGAGACCAACTGGCGGCAAATTTATTCTAAAGAACATTCGCTCTTGCCCCAGTAGCTTTAACTCTTAAGCACATGCACCTGTTTCTCATCTGGCAGAATAGTAAATCGCTAAAGAATACACAAAAACTTTTCCTTTTTTTTCTCCATTTACAGATTTGTCTTTACCATTCTGTTATCTGTTGTTCTTTGTTTAGTGTCAGGGTGACAAGGATCTGTAAAAATATAGGATCCAGTACAGGGTTTTTTTGTACGAGAAAGGTAGAACTTTTGGCTGACAAGGAACTTAGCTGACCAGTTGGCAAGTGGCTAGTCAACTGAAAAATATTTCTGTATGTATAGAAACAGAATGAGAAATCTGTATGGTTCATAGAAATGAAATGCACAAAGTGATTTGTTCAATTTAGAGTGGATATGTTTGACATCATTTATGAAATGTTAATAATAAATACACATTTACAGAAATGGATTATCACATCACAGAACCCCAAAAGACAATACTCATTTGGCTTTTCACACGTCTAGTTATTAAAATAATTCTCATCTGGTATCAAATGTCTTTAAATCCTCCTCGACATTTATCTGTATCTAGAATGTGATTTGCGTAGATGGATCCCATCCCTGGTTAGGCAGGAAAGCCTTTTGTGTAACTCAAGAATGACATAAAAATGATCTTTACATTCCTCCAGTCTTTAGTTATTTGCATTCCATACTGCTTCTTGACAGGTATTTTCTCTTGCTTCAGTGCTGTAATTTTAGCATGGCTATGACAATTCAGCTCAGTTACAGTTTTCAAACTTATTTTGACCAGTCCATTTTAGAATCTTTCAAGTCCCATTTGAGTTCTAACCTTGTTTTTGAAATATATTATCGTTTTGTCTCAATATTATTGCTTCAAAAACATTTTTTAGGATTGAATTTTTCATAAAACCATCTAGGCTTTTTGTTTGTTTGGGGTTTGTTTTGTTTGTTTGTTTGTTTGTTTTTCAAAATAATACAATAGTTTGGTCAGGCATTAGAATAAGCTGCCCAAGGAGGTGGTTGAGTCACCATCCCTGGAGGTGCTCAAAAAACGTGTAGGTGTGGCACTTCGGGACATGGTTTAACAGGCATGATGGTGTTGGGCTGATGGTTGGACCTGATGATCTTAGAGGTCTTTTCCAACCTTAAAGATTCTATGGTTATATGAATAAGATACTCTAGAAAGAAAATGGCATTTACACAGCATATTGCGTTTCATGATGATTTACAAATGGATTATCTAAAGCTTATTTACAAACAGCTTTTTGCATCCATATCATGTACTCAGTGGATTAATAAATTTGTCATTTTTACCTCTACAAAAAATTACAAATGTGCTATTATTTTGTCACTATAAATGTTTCTATTGTATCATTTAAACTGAATGGGCTTTGTCTAGTGTCTAGCTTCAGTGCTGAAAGAACTTATAACTTTTTGTTAGTGTTCATTTCATTAACATTTTAATTAACTTTTTCCATCCACATTATTATGAATCAGTGAATTCCTGCTACTTTATCTGAAACAAAATAATAAAAATACAAAACAATTTGATCAATTCACATGTTTAAAAGATCAGGCAAGTGGAAAAAGCCTGTTCTATGCAGACATATAGACTTAATTATTTAAATATGTAAATAATAAATATTTATGTATGATAATTTAATAATAAATCATTTAGAAATATTTAGAAAGAAATACATTATTATTAGTTTTTCATTCTAGATACTTGCTTAGTCATCACCACTACATTATCTAATCATCTAGTTTAGCTCTAATTTTTATCCCACATATGGTTTCACCAGGATAAAAGCAAATTAATCTTATTTATTTAATGTTACCATTTACAGATTACAGTTTTAATTCCCTCCTACTGATCCCATATTATACATATATCATGACAGTGAATTACTGATTTTCTGGGCTGTTGTTTTACCTGCTTCCTTACCTGCTTCTGAGCACAAGAGTAGAGTCGTTTAATATTTCGTATCTAAAACAAAAATTATTTTTGTAATTACTGTTTTGTATTCTGTCTGAATCTATTGATAAGATTACCAAAAAGAAGGCATATTCCTCTCATGTGCATTCCTATTTGTCCATATGTCACAGTGGCATTACCTTTAGGGCATCTGTAAGCAAGTATTATCTATGAATTCTCCATATTTTTATTTTAGCAGAAACTCTGTCCAAGTAGCTACCACAGGCTATGCTTACAGAATTTGTTTTAGCACTCATACATAATCCTGGTCAGTGAGCTCCTGGCAAAAAATGGAAATCCCATGAACCTAATGGAAATAGAGGCACCAGAGCATACTTGGGTGGTTGTATGTCCTCACACGCACAACAAGTGTTCTTCACTTATCCAGATACCCCAAGTCAAAATAAAACAATATAGTAAGGAAGAGGATGAAGAGATAGGGATGCTAAGAAAGAAAGTAAAATACTCTGATTAAAAGAGGATCTGTTGAGTATAAATATGAGTTGTATCTAGAAAGCTTAAGAGGCTTTCTAGTTCCTAGCTAATATAACAAATACGTTTTCTAAATGTCCAGAGTAGCTGTGTGCTCTCACAAACAATTATGCAAATACCATGGGACTTCAAGCAAGAATATTTGTATGCATGCTGGTGTCTTGTTAGCAAGCCTGAACTCTTGAAATGTCTTTCTACACAGTATATGACGAACTATTCTGCAGATTAATTCTGTTGTTTATAGGTTGCTGTAGGCCACTCGTGAAGTCATGAGCATGGTCATTCAAATACAGAACACATAAATTCTGGAATCAAAGAATACACATAAACTTCTTGCCATGCAACACTAACTTCAAACACTCAAGCTAAATATTAATGTCTGTGCCAGGTGTTCTGAAATAAGGTGTTTTTTCTTGTGAAAGCAATGAAATACATGACTGACAATTCTTGTTAACGCTGATGTGCTTGAAACATGTTCACATAACAAAAGGGAGATGACAGAAATTTCTGGATCCAGGAAAATTATTAAAATAAACCATAGTGGTAGCTTAAAGAAATCAAACAAGTGGTCAAAAGTGTAGGCTAACATTGTGGAAGATGGTGAAGTTTTAAACTTATCTCCTTCCTTTGGTGAACTTAGATTTTAAAAATGCTTGAAGTTTTATTATTATTATTATTATTATTTTAAGTGCTATAAATATATGCTTTTCAGTGCTAAAACACTAAGTGCTATGTTTAGCCCAGAGTGATTCTTTATGAGTAATAACACCCTGACAAGAATGGAAGTGCTGACAAACCCTTGATTAAAAAGTTGTGAAGGTCATGGCTGTTATACAGGGCTTTTAAGTAGAAGTCCCTCTGCATCTGACTGTGATGCTGCTAAGAGCAGTGAGATGCTAGGGCTTCTTGTGCCTGGGCAGAAAAGGCATCTAGGAATTTAAAAAGGACGTGCTTTGTGGAAGTACAGCAACTCCGGATACAATTTGAAGCATGTTTACCAAAGCCTCTAGAGTAAATTATTTGTGAATGAAAATTTATTATAACATAGATAAAATCTTTTATTCTCTGACATGGACTGTGATTGCAATTCCAAATCTGACTTTTAACAAATTTTTTCAGCTCATTATTTCTAGTCACCTTTTGAGTAGTCATATATTTTCCACCGAGCAAGGAATACTTGCATAGTAATAATAGAGATGGAAGCATACAAACAAGCCATCCAGAAAGCACTTGTGCTGCTCTCCCAGCAGGATCTCAATAATGGTATTTTAATTTAGTGATTGAAACGGTGAGATCTCCTAGCAAGGAACTCACATGCACTTAGTGACTCCCTTGTAAAAGTCCATTTGTAATAAATTATTTCACGACATTCTTTTAATTATTTACAATACCAAATGGTCATGCAACATTCTGACTCCTGGCTTGATCCACTTAGATAAGCACAGCTATGCACTGCATGACTTTCAAGTGTGCTACCATTTTTACTTTACTCAAGCTTGGTTTACAATGTCATACAAACTGCAAGCAGAGGTCAAAAATTATTAGCTGATTTAAAAACTAAGCCATACCTTAAGACTGTAGAATTGAAAGTATGCCTTTTATATACATATATATACGTATGTACATAGAAGTAGTTATACTGTGTTCATAGTTAGTTTTGAATTAATGAATAAATATTGTTTATACTCTTTTAAGTTTTTTTCATTTGTTTACTCATTCTTCTTAAATGTGCTTACTTGACTATAATTCTGTATTATGATTAAAACATTAAACAATACATTAATGACAAACTCAATACTATTAGCATAACCAGTGAGGCTGCATTTCAGATATTTATCTCTGTCTTGGGAATTATGCTATGGAGAGCTACTAGGACAATCTTCTGCAGCAATTAATAAACCCTCCAGTAAATTATGGTCTATCTTGAAGAAATTGTGCATTCAGAATGGAAATGGACCTAATTACAAAATTGGAGTGTATCTTGGGATAAGGAGCTTTGAGGCAAAGAAATAGTATTTTTTTTGTTGTGTAGAAAACTAGCTGGCATCATTAGAGTCTTCAGATATGAAATTGACAATTGAGATGAGCATCTGGTAGCATTTGATAATGGTCTGCCACTGGAAACAAGGTAATATATTTCTCCATAATGGTTCACTGCCAACAGTGCTCATTTATGAGTGAAACAAGATGACCATTTATTTTCCCAATTGGGCAATGTTGCAGATTTGTGTTCTGTTCCTTTTGGTGAAGATCTTAAATGGCTATTAAAGATAAATCATTCCAAACTAAGTGCATTACTTCAAATGCTCTGTGTGACAGTCCCTTGTTGTAATTATGTTTTAATGTCAAATACTTTGCAAATATATTCATGCAGGAATATATCTGAAGGTGCAGAATCTAGTGCTTTCTTCCTTAGTACAAACACGTGCTTTCTGCATTCAAAGGGTAAAAGCATAAATTTTCTGTTGTATCCTAGAGGAAAGCTATGAATTGTGGTCTTTTAACAACATAAAAATCAACTTAAAGCTGATTCATATTCAATTAAAACAGCGCCTTTATTTCTGCCACCTCTAAAGTAGAATATTGTCTAGGGCCTTGACTCACCACCAGACTTATCTAAGGAAATGTTACTGAATTATGCATACTTAGGAACAACTCTTAATTATGAATGAAATGTTGCTTTGTTTCATTTTCAGCAGTGGTGGTGTGCTTCCGAGTGCAGCAGAAATTCACAATGGTTTAGGCAAACAGCTGATGTTGGTTTAGGGCAGAATCTCATGCCTCTAGACTTCTTGTATAACTAAAAGAGAAAGCAGGCACACTTCTATGCTGCAGGAGTAGCTGGGTTAGCTCTCAGACTCTTTGTGCTGTCATAAGATTATGACAGCTTTGTTAAAAGCTTTCTCCTCTTGTCTCATTTTTAGTGTGTGGAGAGGAGAAGCTAGGTAATTCCAGTTCTCTGTAAGAACATCCTTGTTGAAGTGCCAGCTAGGACCAAGACACTGTGTCAAGAAAGACTAGCAAGTTGTAACAGTTTGTCATTGCAAACTGATTTGACGATTTAGATGGCTTCTGCTGTGCTCTTCCTAGCTCGGATACTGTGCAAAAGTCTGGGGACTTTATATGTAACATACTTTGCTGAACAAAGTCGTAGTGTATGCTACTCGTGCCTTTTCAGTTGAAAAGATCTTTTTCTTTTTTTGAGCATGTGTGAGTGTACGTGGCAAGGGTGAAGGGTGAAGGACAATAAGCTTGTTCATGATAAATGAGTTGCTGCAGGAAAAGGCGTTGTGTTGCTTACTCTGTCTGCTTGTCGTGAAGGAGAAATACAGTTGTAACAGCATTTCAGTTTCTGCATTACATGCATTTAAGTGCCTGTCCACTAAGGAAGCCTGCTTCCACTGATTCAAGACAGGAAAGTTGGCATATTATTCCCCAGTGCTCTAAACTCAGTATTGGCTTCTATTAAATGCTGCTAGACAGGCAGAATAATATTTGAAACAAGACTGTTTGAACTAAAATGTAATTGGACTCATTTAAAGTCTTATTACAATGAAATCCGGCTTCCTCCTTGTAATTTGAGTTGTAGAAATCTCTCAAAAAACATTACCTTTTGCCACAGGCTGTAAATTTAAATTCTGCACTAGGTAAGCATAATGAGAAAAGAAAGTTCTGACATAGCTAGAGATCATATCAGCTCTGGCTTGATTAATTATTTCCACACGATCAATCAGCACCTTATTTAGATAACTGGAGGCACTCACTAGTTAATTTGTGAGAGTAGAACAATGAGGGCAAGCTTTTATATGGTCAGTCAATACCCCAATTAGTGTTAGAAAGTCAAATGCAGGTTTGAAAATAGCTAGTAGAAGAACAGGGATTGAAATCACACAGCAGCTTCTCGGTTCTTAGATATGTTCTTTTTTATGATTACATTGCAGTTACCCAGCTAACCCTCCCTGAAAGTATTTGCCTTATCTTTCCAGTTACGTACTTCATTAAAAAAAAAAAAAGTTTCTGTATACTTTTAGAACTAGTTAAAATAAATACCAATGCTGCATTCACATAACATAGAATCATAGAATGTTTTGGGTTGGTAGGGACCTTTAAACATCATCCAGTCCAACCCCCCCTGCAGTGAGCAGGGATATCTTCAGCTAGACCAGGTTGCTCAGAGCACCGTCCAACCTGACCTTGAACATTTCTAGGGATGAGGTATCTACCACCTCTCTGAGAAACTTGTTCCAGTGTTTCCCCGTTCTCATTGCAAAAAATATCTCCCTTATATCCACTCAAAATCTGCTTTCTTTTAGTTTAAAACTATTACCCCTTTTCCTGTCGCAACAGGCCCTGCTAAAAAGTTTGTGCCCATGTTTGGTATCAGCCCCCTTGAAGTACTGAAAAACCCCAGGAAGGTCTCCCCGGAGCCTTCCATTCTGCAGGCTGAACAGCCCCAACTCTCTCAGTCTGTCTTCACAGGAAAGGTGTTCCAACCCTCTGATCGTCTTTGTGGCAATCCTCTGGACCCACTCCAACAGGTCCATGTCCTTCTTGTGCTGAGGGCTCTAGAGCTGGACACAGTGCTCCTGGTGGGGTCTCACCAGAGCAAAGTAAAGGGGCAAAATCACCTCCCTCAACCTGCAGGCCACGTTTCTCTTGATGCAACCCAGGCTACAGTTGGCCTTCTGGGCTGTAAACGCACATTGCCAGCTCATGTGCATCTTTTTATCCATCAGTATCCCCAAATACTTCTCCTGAGGGCTGCTCTCAATCCCTTCATCCCCCAGCCTGTATTGATAGCGGGGGTTGACCCTACCCAGGTGCAGGACCCTGCACTTGGCCTTGTTAAACCTCATGAGGTTCACATGGGTCCATTTTTCCAGCTTGTCCAGGTCCCTCTGGATGGCATCCCTTCCCTCAGGTGTGTCGACCACATGACTCAGCTTGGTGTTATCTGAAAATTTGCTGAGGGTGCACTTGATCTTGCTGTCTATGTCATTGATGAAGATACTAAACAGTACTGGTCCCAATATGGACCCCTGAGGGACACTACTTGTTACCAGTCTCCATCTGGACATTTAGCTGTTGACCGTTACCCTCTGCATGTGACCATCCAACCAATTCCTCATCCACTGAACAGTCCACCTGCCAAATCTGTATCTCCATTTTAGAGAGAAGAATGTTGTGAAATCTGTGTCCAAGGCATTACAGAAGTCCAGATATATGACATCTATAGTGAATCCCTTGTCCATTGATGGAGTCACTCCATCATAGAAGGCCACTAGCCTGGTCAGGCAGGACTTGCCCTTCGTGAAGCCACGCTGGTTGTCTCGAATAACCTCCCTGTCCTCCATGTGCCTTAGCAGAGCTTCTAGCAGGATCTGTTCCATGACTTTCTCAGACACAGAGGTGAGGCTGACAAGTCGGTAGTTCCCAGGGTCCTCCTTTCAACCCCTTTTAAAAACAAGTGGAATGTTTCCCTTCTTCCAGTCACCAGGGACTTCACCTGACTGACATGACTTATCAAATACCGTGGGGAATGGCTTGGCAGCTACATCAGCCAATTCCCTCAGGACTCTGCAATGCATCTCATCAGGTCCCATAGACCTGTGTATGTTCAGGTTCCTTAAGTGGTCACAAACCTGATCTTTTCTTACACTGGGAAGGACTTTGCTCCTTGGTTTCTGCCTTGCTGTCCATCCATTCAAGTGGTATGGATGGGTAATCCTCAAATTTGCAGCTGTATAACTGCTCACTCAGTTTCTACCTTAGCAGGACTTACTTTTGGTTGCAAGATGGACACTAGTTATAGGATGTAAAATCTAGCAGTAAAAATGGTGCTCTTTAAAACCTTAAAAATTTACAAGGCATAAGTTATAGGAAGGATCAGTTGCTGCTCCGTGTATTGTCTGGTGCAGGGATCAATTAATCTGAAATATGCGGTGGCCAAATCTGTAGACTAACTTCTGCATTCAGAATTCCCTGGACACAATGTCAGATATAGGGGGATACACCAGCAGAGGTTTAGGAGGAACATTGTACAGAATTACACTGCTGTCATTCCGCATAGAATCTAAGCACTAACAAATGCCTGTACAGTAGAGAAAGATAAACAATCATTTTATATAACAGCATATTTCTCCACCTTCTGCTTGAGAAAGGAAAGAAGCCAAAATCACAATCTGACATTTCAGCTAAACCATTTTTATCAACATCAGACTGATTTTGACAGAATCTTCTATGGGGGAAAAGAAGTTTAGAAAATTAAACTTTTTTAAAGAAAAAGTTTTTCAATCTTTAAACATGTCAAATAATAATTTGTTACTGCAGTTGTTCTTGTTTATTTTTATATACAATCTAATATAGTTTTAACCAATTCATTATCATATGAAATCATCTATGAAGCAATATTATTATATTTTTATTAGATATTAAATAAGGCAAGGCCTGAAAGGAGAATTTTGTTTTGGAGACTGATGGAAGAAAAAAGCTGTCTTTTTGAGCACACATTTCTTAGGTGACAACAATATAATTATTGTTCTTAGGTTTTGGCATAATATAGCAGTAACATACATTATTTCTTTTATATTTGATACCACTTTTTATCTTTAAAATTGTAAAGTCTCCATAACATCAAGCAGAGGTTAATTCAGATGAGACGCCATCACAGAAACCACCATCACAGTTGCAATTCGTAAGTACTTCAGCATAAATATAAATATGAGGATCATATGGAGAAGAAAAAAAGAAAAAAAAAATATTGGGTTGTCTCAAAAGGTCTCAATTAATCAATTCAAGATGAAGCTGAGGAGCCTCATTGTTAGACCATTGAATTGGCTTCCACAGCAATTACTTTTGCTATAGCATGTGTTCCTGGTATTGCTAACCTTTGAGAAGGAACAAGGATTCAGTGTAACATAAATAAAATTATTTATCTTAAAGTGTACATGTAAACTTGTAAAAAAAATATATTTGCATATTTCAGTACTCTGAAAACTGAGCTGGTCTATTACTTATTCAGTAGTGATGTCCAGTAGAAGTCTTCTGTTTCTTGGCAGCTTTTGAATCATTTACTAAATAAAATTTTCAGCAACCTACAAGTTGATGATCTAAGAGATGATCCAGTTTGCAAATCCTTAGTCTTGTGTGATGTTGTTTAGCAAACCTTAGGTAGGTAATAGGTGGGAATTAATGAGAGGTTTTTATCAGAGCTGTGATTATTCTAGATTGTAAATGCAACAAATATGACAGGGAAGAGCCAGTCAGCTCACATGGGTTAAACTAAATCAGAATCAAAGTGGTTTATTGATTTTTGAATTATATATAATTAATGGGCTAATTGGTGAACTTTTCATTTGGTATCAGTATCAGCAATACATCAGATGAAGCATAATACTGGACACCTGCAAAATGAGAGTGTACCCCTATACATTTCTAACTCTCCTCCAATAATACCAGGAAGCTCCAATTGCACATACACAACCACATGGTTATGCGCACACCCTGTCTCATCCATAAGTGCAGGTTCCCTTCTAGATACCCACCTCCCAGGGGAAATACAAGTGTGCTGGCTTTATGTGTGACCTGTACCTGTGTTGCTCCCTACAATCTACTGCTGGTGCAACAGGCCCATTTGGCTCACACGGGTAATCTGAGGTGTGGGTCCCAACATGTGGCAACCTTGCAGTGCCATCTCACTAGCTGGAGTGCAGCTGCCTGTGCTGTCACAAGGGGAGGAAACCCCATTAGGCCCAGAATGAGGTCAGGATGGTGGTGGGATGACTTCCAGTAGTGTCGTGTTGGGGTTGGACTGCTGCTCTGTTACCACTTTTCCTTTCCAAGGCATGCCCCTCATCACAAAATGTCATGCGTCTTTATTCTTCTAGTCAAAATGACTACTTTTCTCAAAGTCCCTTTGTAATTATCTGATTATTGTGTAATCTTATTGATGATAATTTCAGGCAAAGCTTATCATTGATAATTTCCTCTTTAGGGGTCTCTGGTTGGGAGCAACATCATTTCAGAATAGGATATTCCATTCACACACACTGTTAAAACTCACTTTCTTACCCGTTGTTATCATCTGCTGTTAACCTGGGCATGTTACCAAGAGGAGGCTTTGTGGATTCCGTGACAACAACCAATCTAACAAGGGTTGAGGATAGGAGCTTCCAAGAAAAGAAGAGGAATCTTGTGGAATCTGTTCGTACCTGGATTTGGACACACCCCCTAATGTTGAGTACCTTTGGTCTGTTAGCATGGCTATACCTTGCTCCAGAATAAAATGTATAAAGTAGAATTTCAGTAAGCTTCCTCTGACAAGGCAAGAATTTATTTACAAGATAAAAGATTTTTGAAAGAGTATGCAGGGCCAGAATAAGGAAAGGTAGTTGTACCTTTTACTGTGTTTCATCTGTACCATCTCCAGACTGATTCTCTTCCAGCAACTCCTGCAGAAACTGTTGAAGTGCTGATGTATGCCCTTTACACATGGCTGTATGCTAAGCCATAGGATTTTGTTGTAATTCTCCTTTCCTACACCTCTTACCACATTGAATTTGTCCTTGGAATGGACGGCATCATTAGGAGTGAAGATTTAATTATAGCCACTTAGAGACAACTTAAGAACTGTTGTTTAATTTACTGCAATTTTAAAGTGGAAGTTACATGGTGGTTTGGAACTTCAGCAGTTTTAAAACATTGACACGTAAGACACTTAGTCAAAGGCTTGTGTAGCGCAAATTCATTCTCAAGGAGAAATGAAACAAGTAAGAACTCTCAAACTACTGTTTTGTTTTGTTTTGTTTTTTAAAGCACCAGTGAATATACCTAAGTGTAATCTGACCGTATTTTTTCAATATACTGGATTTTTATAAATGACCTACTGGTACCTTAAGTAGTTATTTTGACTGGGATTCATCTTGTCTAGCTGTAGATATATACAGTATACATAACTTCATCTGAGATCATTAACCTTTGTATTTAAGAGAGATGGCCATTTGACTATTCTAGCCTATTTTTCATGCATTATAAAAGGCACCTAGGGTGATTAGCTCGTATGTAGATATTTAGTTTTGTTATAATGAATTCCATTCCAGTTGCCTTATAAAGTGTAAAGCTTTTGCTTCTATTTAAAACACTAGTCTATGGGAGTTTTGATAGATTTATTTTCTACATCTGACAGCATCTAATTGAATCTTACTACTTTAGTGTCTACATTTCTGGGCTTTCTTTTCCAGTCTCTATACATGTGAATTCGAAAATATCCATCATCTGTTGTACTACGGAAAACATCGTAAACTCATAACTCTGTTAGTCTGTGCCAATTATCTATCCAGATTGAAGTGGATTATTTCAGAATGGTTATTGTTAAAGTTTTTTGTTGTTTTCGTCATTGTCGTTGTTTTTCTCTGTGTAAGGAGATCCTGCTGGGCAGTCGTCTTCAGGGATTCTGATCACTTCTTCAGTAAGTTGAATGCATCACAAGATCTCCATTTCCTTTTATATACCAAGAACAGGGCAACATAACATAACTGAAGGTACTTGTACCTTAATTTAGAATAAAATTTCCAGGCTGCTATTGGGTGAGTATGTGTTTCCTCATTTGAAGTCACATCTTTAGCAGTTTTAGGAACAGTGTCACTGTAGCTGGATAATTTCCAAGTCAAAAATATTCAGCACATAGAAATAAAACAGTAAAATAAAATCCTTTTGGCTTGGAATGAAGAGTTGATTTTGAGCTGGCATATACCATGCCTTCCTTAGGTAAGATCTGCCTGGTAAATGTGCTTCATTTTATGATATTTCACATTATTTTCTCATTCAGTCATTTATTTCTACATAGAAGAAACACATTTCTACAGCTGACCTTGCATGAGGTTGTTGGTTTCTCTAAGTGAACAGTACTGGCGGTTTTGGTACTGGTATAAATTTTGTTTCCAGTTTTCCCTAATAGCAGGCTAGCACAGAAACGGCCTTCCCCAGCCTTCATCAAGGCTAAAAGCTTCTATGTGGGCATGTCAGAGAGGAAAGTCTGAGGTCATGGTGTCATGTCCCATCTACTGGGGGGAGAGGGGAGAGTGACTGAGGTAACAGAGGTAACTTGAACTTGAAAAACGTAAAAAACAATGGCAGCATGGGTTCTTACCAGAAATATCTATAAAGGGGTGAGGAAAGGAAAGGGAAGAAAAGAGGAGAGGAGAGGAGAGGAGAGGAGAGGAGAGGAG
>Ga0065711_1035331_pt1 | contig 22473 bp, 7 predicted proteins | sample Hoacrofraction12_FD_59098 | JGI IMG/M metagenome (GOLD analysis project Ga0065711, IMG submission 59098) | Hoatzin crop microbial communities from Cojedes, Venezuela - Epithelial fraction 12 v2 (version 2) | ecosystem: Host-associated > Birds > Digestive system > Esophagus > Crop | place... | reverse complement strand
CTTTCCTGAGCTGGGGAGCCCAGAGCTGGATGCAGTACTTCAGATGGGGCCTCACTAGGGCAGTGTAGAGGGGAAGGAGAACCTCCCTCGACCTGCTGGCCACACTCCTCCTAATGCACCCCAGGATGCCATTGGCCTTCCTGGCAACAAGGGCACACTGCTGGCTCATGGTCAACCTGTCATCCACCAGGACACCCAGGTCCCTCTCCGCAGAGCTGCTCTCCAGCAGCTTCGCCCCAAGCCTGTAGTGGTGCATGGGGCTGTTCCTCTCCAGATGCAGGCCCCTGCACTTGCCCTTGTTGAACTTCATCAGGTTCCTCTCTGCCCAACTTTCCACGTTGTCCAGGTCTCACTAAATGGCAGCACAGCCTTCTGGTGCATCCACCACTCCACCCAGTTTGGTGTCCTCAGCAAACTTGCTGAGGGTACGTTCTAACTCTTCATCCAGGTCACTGATGAAGAAGTTGAACAAGACTGGGCCCAGTACTGACCCCTGGGGGACACCACTGGTTACAGGCCTCCAACTAGACTCAGCACCGCTGATGACAACCCTGTGTGCTCTGCAATTCAGCCAGTTCTCAATCCACCTCCCTGACCACTCATCCAGCCCACACTTCCTGAGGTTGGTTATGAAGATGTTATGAGAGACAGTGTCAAAAGCCTTGCTGAAGTAGAGGTAGATAATATTCACTGCTCTCCCCTCACCTACCCAGCCAGTCATGCCATCATACAAAGCTATCAGACTGGTCGAGCACGATTTCCCGTTGGTGAAGCCATGCTGACTACTCCTGATAACCTTCTTTTCCTCCACTTGCTTGATGATGACTTCCAGGATAAGCTGCTCCATCACCTTTCCAGGGATGGAGGTGAGGCTGACCGGCCTGTAGTTCCCTGGATCCTCCTTATTGCCCTTTTTGAAGATTGGAGTGACAATGGCCTTTCTCCAGTCCTTGGGCACCTCTCCTGTCTTCCAGGACCTCTCAAAGATGATGGAGAGTGGCTCAGCAATGACATCTGCCACCTCCCTCAGCACTGGTGGGTGCATTCTGTCAGGGCCCATGGATTTGTCAGTGTCCAGATTGCTTAAGTGATCTCTCACATAGTCCTCCTTGATCAAGCGAAGGTCATCCTTTTTTGCAGTCTTCTTCTCTTACCTCCAGGGCCTGGGATTCCTGAGGGCCTGCCTTAGCACTTAAGACTGAAGAAAAGAAGGCATTCAGTAGCTCTGCCTTCTCTGCATCCTCCATCACCAGGGCACCCACCTCATTCAGCAGTGGCCCCACATTGTCCCTAGCCTTCCATTTGCTGATGATGTAGTTGAAGAAGCCCTTCGTGTTGTCTTTGACATCCCTTGCCAGATTCAATTCCAGGTGGACCTTAGCCTTCCTCGTTGCATCCCTGCATGCTTTGACAACATTCCTGTACTCTTTCCAAGTGGCTCTTTCCACATTCTATGGACATTTCCCTTCCACTTGAGCTCCACTAGAAGCTCCTTGCTCAACCACGCGGGTCTCCAGCCTCTTTTGCTAGATTTCTTTCTCAGGGGGATGCACCAATCCTGAGCATGGAGGAAGTGATATTTAAACAGCGACCAGCACTCTTGGACCCCCCTGCCTTCTAGAGCCCTGACCCATGGGATTCCTCCAAGTACCTCCTTGAAGAGGCCAAAGTTCGCTCTCCTGAAGTCCAAGGTTTTGATCCTACTTATCGCCCTGCTTCCTCCACCCAGGATCCTGAAGTTCACCATTTCATGGTCACTGCAGCCGAGTCTACCTCCAACGTTCACATGCTCAACCAGTCCCTCTTTGTTCATTAGTACAAGGTCCAGCAGAGTGCCTCTCCTCTTTGGCTCCTCCACCACTTGCATCAGAAAGTTATCACTGATGCTCTGCAGCAACCTCCTGGACTGCATGTGCCTGGCTGCATGATCTTCCCATCTGATGTCAGCGTTCTTGAAGTCCCCCATGAGAACCAGGGCCTGTGACTGTGAGGCTACTTTCAGCTGCTTGTAGAAGGCCTCATCAACTTCCTCCTCCTGGTCAGGTGGCCTGTAGTACACATCCACAATAATGTCACCCTTATGAGGCTGTCCCTTAATTCTAACCCATAAGCTCTCGACTCGCTCTTCGTCTGCCCCCAGGCAAAGCTCAATGCATTCCAGTTGCTCCCTCACATATAGAGCAACTCCACCACCTCGCGTTGTTGGCCTGTCTTTCCTAAAGAGTCTGTAGCCATCCATGACAGCATGCCAGTCATGCGAGCTGTCCCACCACATTTCTGTAATGACGACCAAGTCATAGCTGTCCTGCTGTACAATGGCGTCCAGCTCCTCCTGTTTATTGCCCATGCTACATGCGTTGGTGTAGATACACTTGAGCTGGGCTGTCGATCTCACCCCTGACACTGGCACGCCATGCCCGGGCTCATCTCTAGTGAGCTGGGCGATGTCCCCTTCCCCCTCTGAACCTGGTTTAAAGCCCTCTCGATGAGCCCTGCCAGCTTGTGGGCAAGAATCCTTGTTCCCCTTTGAAAAAGCTGGACTCCATCTGTCACCAGCACGCCTTGTGCCATGTAAACCTCCCCATGATCAAAGAAACCAAAATTCCACCAATGGCACCAATCTCTAAGCCACCTGTTAATCAGGTGAGTTTTCCTGTCCCTTTCAGTGCTCTTCCCTGCCACTGATGGGATTGAAGAAAACAAAACCCTCTCTTTTGCCAGCACCTCTGTGGCAGGTAGAGGAGAGCACGAGGAAGCATCAGGCTCTGACAGCCCGTCCTCCTGTTCTATGGAGGTACCTCCCAAAGCACAGCCACCAGGGAAGACAGGGAATCGATCCACTGGCCAGTGAGAGAGAGAAAGCACAAAGGATAGTTCTGCCCATATACGAGCATTGGTATCAAAGCATTTGGCTGACAGACACCTTCAGTCAGAATTACAACACGCAGAAGGCCAGGCCGGCACCAGCCCACCATCTCAGTCTTTCTAGGCAGAGTCTCACCTTCTTCAATAGTCTTTGGTTTTGCCACTTCCACTCTCTGCTGTGCACGAGAAACAGAAAGCTCACCCCTCTCTAAGAGCTGCATCCTCACCTGACTTTCCACAACCATAGAGAAAACCAGGCCTATCTACAGAAGATAGGTCTAACTACACTTTTTCAAGCCTCAGAGTAAGTACAAGATGGTTTTGGTCTCCAAGCCCGAAATCAGTTAGAGCCAAAGTTTCTTATCCTTGGACTACCTAAACAGAGAAAGGAAACATCTGTAACATCTACTTCTACAAGCAAAAAATATTTACATTCCAAAATTGAAATATTTTGTATCTATTTAAGTAACTATTAAAAACATTTTAAAAGAGAAACTACTCCAACATAGATTCCTAAAGTAAAATATGGTAGATAAAATGCCCTGAACTGTGATACAGTGTAAGAGCTACAGTTAGAAAATTAAAAAAAAAAAAAAAAAAACCAAACAAAAAACCACTGCTAAACTTTCTAGTCCCAAGAATTATTACATTACTATCTTAATTCCACACAAATTCCAAACTCTTCCTGTCAATGGTTTAATTATGATTGGTTACTTAAAAAAGAATGAGCCAAGTGTTTGAGACACATGATTCAGTGACAGTCAGATATAATTAAATGTGCCTCTACTCTACTCTGTTGGAAAATTCACCAACTGATGTCAGTCATGACACTTAGAACTTAAAATTAAAAAAACCCCAAACCAAAGAAAAAACCCAATTAGTAAAGAATAAAGAAATAAAATGGGAAAAAACATAAAATTCTATAAAAGTACTATCAGATTGTGGTTTAAAAGGCTTTTGCTGCTACTGGACTCTAAATGTTGTTAAAAAAAAACACACCGTACATTGCATCTGAATAATACTGAACAGCCTACAGTAGACTGTATCTTTCCACTGACAGTCAAAAAACCTCAGTCTTCTAGTTTCCGGTCTATCTGTTTAGCTCTTTACAAAATAAATTACAAGAAAGTTTCCATGAATGCTTCCATCTTAGTCATGAAACTTGTTAAGTAACTCTTCCTTATACAGATGTTCTTATAATAGCTGTGGGTATTCTGCAAGAGATCTACCTGGAGCATGCCTCATACATCCCACTGCTACCCTGACCCATACATCGCTAGCTTTGCAAGACTGTGAAGACTGAAAGCTGCTCAGACTACTATATGGCAGTATTTCAAAGTTCTATAGTAAAGAGCAAGACTGGGGAGACAGGGTTTGCAGTGCAAAGATTGCTTTTGCAGGAACTATTTACAGGAGGAAGCGAGTAAAAACAAACAGCCCTGATCTTACATACAGCAAAATCAAATTCTCATTAAGGCACTATTTCAGGCAAGGGACTGCTTTCTGAGGGGAAAAAAAAAAAAAGTTTAAAAACCTCCTGAAAAACTTCCAAGTCAGGTTGTAATGCACAAGAAAAAGGAGTCAAAACACAGAAGAAAAACAAACACTCAGATACAACTGGGAAATTTTCATAGTTTGATACATATTTGCATACAGCTGCTCTGGAGCACCACCCCAAATTTAATGTTATATCTTTTAAAGACTAATATATATGTAGTGTCTTATATCCAACTGTGCATCAAAAAAAAAGTCTACTGTGGATCAGGATATTCTTGTTTACCGTTACTCAGAGTATTGACAGTCAGCACAGTTCAAAACATGAGAAGGATGAAGATAACAAACAGGTTAGCTGAACACAAACATTAGTCCATCGTACAACTGACTTCGAAACAAGCCTGAAAAATTTTTATGTGCTAAACATATGTTTAATCACACGCAACCAGAATCACAGTAGTTGGTTCCTTTCCCATTATCCACGAGATTTGTTCCCATAAGTTGCACATGAGATTGACATGTAGGCTTATAATAACAGCTGAAGCAGAGAAAGAATTCAAAGCACACCAGACCAACAGATAGGATAGAAAAATGGTATCAATTAAACAGTGATAGCAAGAGAGAAGAGTGAATACATGAGGGAGGAGGAGAGGTGTCCTGCAGTGAGGAAGAAGTATCTCCAATTGCATCTAAACTATCTAAATTATCATCGGTTGGACCTGATGATCTTAGAGATCTTTTCCAATCTTAATGATTCTATGATTCCTTTTTCCGCAGCCCCACGTGCTGGTCACCAAAAATTGTCAGCCTCTACTGTGTTAGCAAAATGCATAGTCTATCTCTTAACTTTAAATGCATGTTCTTCGAGCATAAAACTGACATACTCAGCTTGACAATAAATGAGATCAATTCTCCGAAAAGCCATTTCTTGCACATTTTGTATGGTGAACTACTGTGGGATGTAAATAAGCCACTTGGATGTAACACAGTCAGATCAGCACAGACAACAGAGGTCTCAGAACATATAAGGTTTCCCTGCACCTCCAACCCTCCAGCACTTCTTCTGGCCATTACAGCTTCCTCAGACTGAACCCGCCCCGACATCCATCTCCTCTGCGCCCCTCACCTCAAAGCATCTTAACTTCTATACAGTTTTGTCCCTCAACTACAGAGAGTGTAAGCCTTCCATTTTCCAAGCAAGTTTTCTTCCACTCAATGCTTTGCTCCCCACTCAACTCAGAGCCCACTGTACTCCCCATCTCTTCACCTCTCATGAAAGCATCCTCAGAAGTGCCTGGTACTGCCCAGCTCTGTAAATACAGCTCCCAGAAAAAAGCCAAAGACTTCAGTTTTTCCTCTCTGCTAATTTACTGGTGACTAGTCTCATGAAGTCTAGCTTCAAAGATTCACAACACCAAAAGTCTTAGTCTTTAAACATTAAACTAAGTCTAAATTCAGAAACTGGCACACTTTCAAGATTCTTACACAATGTACGCCTGCAATGTCTTTCATTAAAACACAATTAAGCTATATGAGATAAACCTGCCTGCCTGAAATTTGACATTTTGTTCCATTTTCTAGAAATTTTGCAGAAGCGCATATGGGAAGAAAGGCAGGATGCAGATTCCAGAATTCTATTATTAATGAGAAAACTAATAATACATTTGTCCCATTAACTGTCAACCTGCCAGAAAGCTGCCAGCTGTCAGCAGGGGAAGAGTCCCACAGTTCAATTTCCTCTCACGCATCAACTACTTTGCTTTTCCTTGAAAATACCTTGCCTAAGCAAATTTTAATACATGGCAACCTTTTAGTGGTAGCCCACAATTACTCAATATGAGGAAGCTCCAAAACTGAACCCTAAGACAGTACGGTATGGTTTGGCATATTAACTCACTAATACTTCAGATTGCTGTAAGTAGCATTTACTCGAGGAAGAACAACAAAAATGTTGGAAATGGAAATAAGACTATATCCACACAGGGAAAGTCCCCTAGGGGACCCACAAAGCTGCATGTAAGTCTTGGTCTGATTCTGCGAAAAGCAACTAGAATTTAATAGTCATGCAGGAGACTTAAGATGGTCAACAATTTCTTCACATCACTTTTTTTTATACAGCGTGATAAAGTTTAAATTGTAAAAGCACGAACATGGAAGCATTGAACTTGTAGTTCCTTGAAAAGACAAGTAACATAGATCTATGAAAGTAAGTACTATGGCCAACCTTAAGAAGCATGGACATTTAGAAAAATATTTCATTGACACCACATTCTCCTCCTCCTCCAGAAGTGAATAATACCGACAAAGAAGTATGGTCAAACTTCTTCATTCAGTTTTAAAATAAGCATATTCAAAACAGTAAGATTTTGGAATAAAAGCAACCACATATAGCAATGTTGATATACAAATGCAAATATCTGCCATTTACTTCTGTTTAAAGAAAGGCATGTACCTTAGCGTTTCTCAACAACACTGTTCTATATAAACTTGCTGACTTCAAGACATCTGAAAGATAACATAATGCTGTATTTTAATACTAATACCAAATTTTGTTTGTAATACAGAAAGCATTCAACTTATTAATCAAGATACAGGACAATGTATGGACAGTATACATTAAAATATTTTTCCAGTACTGCCTAAATACATAGGAGAAACAGAAGATTTGGGGATAGAAAGGTGAGATGGGAAAGAGAAGAGCTAATCCTTTGCTCACTCAGCTTTCACTTACGAAGTCCTACTGCAGGTGCATTAAAAACCTTAGAAATGGAGAGATGGACTTAGACACAGATAAAACAAAAAACTTGCAATGCAAAATTATATAAACAATAGCAATCTATTTGGTAAACTTGCCTTTTCAGAGTGTGTAAATTGATTTCTTTAGAAGGCAGAGAGAGGACTTGATGCTCATTCCAGATCCCGTTTTATTTAATGTTTTTTATGCCTATGACCCACAGCACTTGAGTGGTATAGACAGTGCTATAAAGGGGCCTCCAATGCAGCAGAGCTTCAGCTCTGAACAGCACACTCCCAAACTGTAAATGAACTTAATGTGTTCAAACTAGAGCTGGCACCAGCGTGGCTCAATCGATGTTTATGGCTATGCGAAGCTTGTGGACAACACGGTTATCAGGCCCGTACCCACTATGCCATTATGCCTAGATTTGGGCAATCTCACACTTTGCTTTTAAGATCAGCTCAGGCTTCTCTACACCAGGACTCTGAAGTTTAGTTGAAACAGGAGGCAATTACAACAACTTGCCCAGCTCACACAGGCCTTAAGTGTTGTATGCCCAAGTTCACAAAAGCAAGTTTATGTATCCACAATTGTAATTTAATTGGAAAACTGTGTGCTTTCAACTAGACATCTGAGCATTTATCTTCAGCACAGCACTACCATCAAACAATATTTTCTTGGTCATCACATCTGCTAGCCTTCACATCAACTAGATACCAAGTCTGTGCTTTTCAAATCAGACATGACTTTAAAAACAACACATAACTTATGCATAACGTTACTTCTCTCAAGCAGTGACCTGAATGCATGCATTCCAGGTACACAGAGGAACAGAAATGGAACAGGTTTTGTGGAAGAAAGGATCTCTCAGTTCACATATGAGCACAAAATATTTTATGATGACTTCTGCGCTTTTCCCTCACTAGAGATAGTAACAATCAACAGGAAAGCTTCAAAGGTTGCACTGCAAACTGACAATAAGCATACATTTAAGAGATGTCTCTTCTCTTCAGACAAAGAAACGGAACCAAAGAGGTAATTTTCCCACTAGGGACAGGGAAATAGAATAGGCTAGAATACTGCCAACTTAAAGGCTGGAGAAACATATGCTCTGTACAGCTAAGTAACTAAGACTGCTCGTTAATTGCTGTTTCATACCTTTACTAGACAAACACAAAATTAAAATCCAGGATTCATCCCCCACACAATACCTTACTCTAACTATAATTTTATATAAGAAATTATACATATTCAGTTTGTTCTTACTGCAGTGAAGAAGTACAGTTGAGAAGATATTTTCATACCCTAATACATCGAAAAATAATAAAATATAAGAAATGAGAAAAGTAATTTTGATGGAACTACCATCGTTAGTCACAAGTTTTCTGTGGAATCAGACTTGGTTTACATGTTCGTTGCTTCTACAGCAATGCTTTCCTAAGGGCAAGCATAAATGGGCTTAGTCCTACAAGAAAAACAGTATATTAAGCTAGCAAACAGTCGTTGGGGCAAGACGTGTCTTAGGTACAACACAAATACCAACTAGGACAGCAATCTACCTACACATGTCAAAGACTGAGAGCTCCTGGGCAAAACTGTTTTACAATTAAGGAAGGAGATTACTATGGTAGCTGCTCAGAAGTAGAGTGACAAAAGACAAAGATCATGACAGTTAAAGAGATGCAGAAATGGAAAAATACAATTTTAGAATAAAACAATTGCATACATTAATGAAATCATTAATCAGTAATATATTCAACACCATAATGACATAAGCTATATGATTCAGTAACTCCACTCAGGAGGGATTCTGATCTTACCGAAATGAATATTCTGTAGGAATCCGTGGTTGACCTAGAGAAGGCAAACAGTATTTTAACTACATGTTAGATTGCTGCTGAAAGCAAAACAAATGCACAGTGTGTATAAAGCTCTTGCATTAATGAATTTTATTTCATTTCTTTGTCAAAAAACAGTTCATACACAGCCAATCTGTATGCATCATGTGTTTGTGAATGCTTGTCTAATTTTCAGCTGTCACATTTAAAGGCTTCTGGACATCTGCTATGGATATTGCAAATAGAGCCCAGTTTTCAGATACTTAATAAAACAAATGCTTCAATGGCTCAAATTTAGGGAACAAAAGCATTCTATTTTTTTAAAGGTAACTTCAAAACTCCTTCAGTTATTCACAAAAGTAATCATGGTTTTAATGACGTTTTCTTTTTCCATACTGTCCTTGAAACTGAAAGTTGTATTTCACAATACTTCCAGCTCTGTTAAATGCTAATGCAGATAAGGAATTTCAAAAAAGGGGTTAACGTTAGCTGGGTGAATACTGTAGTAAGATATTACTAGACTATTCTAAATGCTGAAGATGTCTGAAAAACCTGAAGCTTATTCTAAAATGAAATACACTCATTGTTGACTATAGGATTAATCCTCTTAACATTTTGCACAGCATTCAAATTACACCTTCACAAATCGGATGGTTTTAAGTTGAACAAGTTCCACACAATTGCGTAAACTACTCCTAATACTGACATATGTTTAATGAGGTCTCTAGCTTGTGTGTAATTGCTATGAAAGTGTCCCACACATCATCTAATGTACGTCTGCATTGCACAAGTCCTCTGGTCTGGCTTATGCCACTCATAGGAGAAGTGGCATAGCACAAAATTTCAAGTCTACAGCTTGATCTCAGGAGCTATTTCTACAGGCAACTATTAAACAAAACCACAAATATACTGGAGTGATTCTTATGTACCACAGGTCTGAATTGCAGTGCAAGTACATTTCTTAAAATAACAGTACATTTTAACATCTTTTGGCCACCAGAAAGTCCAACTTCACTATAGTTACAGATTTACTAAAGCAAAGGCAGACACCAGGTCCCAGTGTTCATCCAGAAGAAAAGCACTGAGGCAGGGGAAACCTGCACAAACACAACAAGGGCACATTTAGTTTTCTATGTTATGACTTGCCTACTGCTTTCAAGCTCAAGCAAAGAAGGATAGTCACTTCAGTTTGCCTGAAGACAAGAGATTTAAGACGCATTTGACTTGTTTAGACTTTAGGACTGTTACCTCTTCTTTTTTAATAATATTTTTCTACAGAAAATTCAAAGTCTATTTCTCAATTTCCAAGAACCTGTTGAATATTTAACAATAAATAGATGGCTTTCTCTACTAAAGATGATAATTTCATAAAAGATGACAAGTTTGGTATAGAAAAATAAATATGGCTTTAAAGCAAAAAACATTTGAGTATGCAATAGCAAAATGAAACTTAAAAGAGAATATAATACCAGCTGTTTGTACCAACAAATTGCGTCAGTGGTTCAGCAAACATCACTGCCAGATTGATAAATCTCTTGGGAAGACTTAGAAGCCCTCTCTGTTTAACTCTGTTCTCAGCATATTTTACAGGAAGCAACTATGCCGAGTCCTAAATAAAGAATGTATGAAATCCATTAATACTAATGCAATATTTCCAGTGATTTCATGTTGCAGTTTACAGGTTCACGAGATACAGTTTTCTAGATACTGTTTTCTTCATATATTTGTCAACTCTTTTGAATATTAAGGCACTAACTGTGAGAAATATACTAGTAAGGGGAGAACATGCAGGGAAATAAACCACTTCATTCTCCACTTCAGCAGCCTTTTCTTGGTTAATATTTACCTTACAGTTTCCACAAAAAAATCACCTAATTGAATGCAACAAACTGAAAATTCTGCATTCCAAAAACCACTGGGAGCCCCAGTCACTACCAAGAAGCTGACTAGCAGTTTAACAGCATAAGCTCACATGGCAGCACCTGCACACCATACTGAATTCCAATTCAAACCTGCAGTGACCCCTCTCCCATCTATAGAAAAGTAAAATAAAGACACTTGTAAAATTAAAATGAACATGGGCTTTACTATTAAATACAAAACAATCTGCTTATGGGACGGTTGGGAGCAGAAGAGGCTGTAAGCAAAGAAGGAAACATATCTTCCCTTTGACAAGGAAGATCAGCAAATTACATTGCTTGGAAAAGAATATTTACATAAAACTGGTTTTTTAAACTACTCATAAATTATCTAAAACTTAGCTTCTGGTTATCCAGTTCTTAAGCCGCTAAATGAAAAGTTGACACTTATTTCTTTAGCAATTGTCCATAAAAATTCCCTTAGTAAAATAAAAAATTCTGCTAAATTCAATACTTTGTGTTGTCTACAAAAGAGTGTTCCAAAGATCTGCTATCACTTCTTGAAAGAGGCACTCACAAAACAAGTCTGATAATCTGATTTTAATCTCTGCAGCTGATGTCTTTCCCCAAATCCCAGTTGTTTGGAACAGACAAATAATCCTATTACCTCACACACAGGGAGCTTGCTTTCAACCATCATCTCCAGATGTAAGTATAAAAGTATAAAGGATCTCAAGAACCGCAAGGTGCTTTGAGTCTTCACCTAGATTAGTAGGGACTGAAGGCAGGAACTCAAAGAGAGAAAACAAAGCATTTTTAAGACTTAACATGCTTAACTACACACGGTCACTTCAGTGTTCACAGAGAACCTGAAGGACTCTCAGATGCGCCAAACCAGGCCACCTTCTTGCAACACACGCATCTCTGCAGTCTCTGGGTTGCTTCTGTTCTCGAGTCCCACACGCTCTCCAGAGACCAAATAGTACACACTATACATTCTGTATTTCCTTTTCTGCCTCAGAAATACTTGCATCCTACACTCCAGCAAGCCCAGCTTTGGAGCCAACCTCTCCCACATTCCCAGCTTCCAGGAGATGCTTTCCTGTGCTTCCTCACAGCAGAGGCAGTTCCTCGAATCCTCACAAACTCCAGACCTTGCACTTCACTCTTAGGCAAGAAACTGTGTGTCCCCTGTAGCTCTTTAAAAACATTAAGGCAGCCTGGACTACCCCGGAAAAAGGAATCACTCTAACTTCCAGTTATGACTGTGGATAACAGAAAAAAACCTGCAGTTTTAGAAATCAGAAACAAAGCAAGAGTTCTTCCAGATCCCAAATCAAAGCAGAAACATATATTTAAGATTTCCTAAGGATTAATATGAAGACATAAACAACATAAAGGAGTCTGAATTAGTAGAAGATTTGGGACTTATTTTTCCTCATCTGTAAAACGCACAGTGAGGAAGACACAGGAGGCCAGAATCCAAGCGCACTGAGGATGAACTGATCTTCTAGGCGGGTACCAAAGCAGCCGATAAATGCTAGTCACCTTCTCAATAACTCAGAATTTAAATCCTTCCCAGCCTAATATTTACACATTTTATGAACTGTAACATCCAAGCCAGACATTGTGTTATCCATTGAATAAAAAAAAAACCAAAAACCTCCAGTGTGTTATGGAAGAAGACAGAACGCTTCCATAAAATTTGTACTGTAAGTCAGCTTCCAGCTTAGGGACATACGGGAAGTTATTAAAAGAAAAAATATATATGCAAATAAGGATAGCAAATGCATGTTTTATTTCTCATCTTAATTAAACTGACCTGCTCCTCCTTCTAGTGACTTCAGCTAGATGAATGATGCCACAGAGGGGCCGTGGCAACAGCTGCAGCAGCAGGGCAGAGCACAGGTAAACAGCCTGACCTACGAGCACCACGAGGACTGGGAGATTCCTTCTTTGCCCTGGAGGGAGGGAAGGGAGATGAGTTACTACTGGCAGCCAGTCAAGGATTTCTCCAGGGAAGAGGAATATACTTATTTCCCAAGCAGAGCTCTTCAGTAGCAGCTGCTGGCAAATGCAGCTCCTTGAGTTTTCCCTTCTCTTGCTGTTCCTTATCCTCTCTCAAACAAGGCGGTTTCACAGAGGCTACGGAGACATTCTGCAGTGACACTGAAGCTAGGACCCTCCAGGGATTATTTTTGCAGGGTTAGTCACACAGGCCGGAATTGAAGCTGGCATGTTCTCTCACACTGCTCCTGTTAGACTCATCTGATCAATACCACAGTGTCTCAGCCAAAAGTGGGCGTTTCCACAAAGCAGTCCGTCATTTTGGGAACCTCACCCCAAGTATTTCACAGGCTATGATAAAAGGTTAATAATAAAACCCGGAAAATGAGCTGTTCAAGCTCATTCAACATTATGTTCTATGCATCACTGCTTGAAATCCCTGCAACAAATTATGTTCAAATACTAGGTACCCAGAAATAGCAACAGTCACAGGCTGCAGCCATCAGTGCCAAAATGTTAACAACTGAGACCGAAACTGGGAAAACCTGAAGCTGGAGAAAGTGAGCAGCACTCAGTGATTTTTGTATTAGGCAATGGGAACTTAAGCTTTTCCGCTTCCATGTTTCAAGTAACTTCAAACAGTCTGGTATAAAGTCAGAAGTAACTAACAATCCAGAGGTTGTTTAACAGTACGGAAAGACCTATGACTAATTTGCAGAATATCGAGATACTTGCATTTGCCTAGAAATAGGTAGTATAGAACACGTAGAAAGCCACAGAACCACCTCCTGTTGTCAAACACCGCTCTAGCTGAACCATTTCCTAGCACTGCTCAGTCAGCTGGCACAGACAGAACCACCACCACTTCACCAGCGATTTCACATACTGCTCCCTGTGGAGCCCAGGCGAGGTCAATATGTCCGCATCACATTTCCCTCAGAAGCTCAAAGCATGTATTTACGCAAACCAAGTATCCAACAGCAATATTTTCTAAAATGGTTTAAGTAAACGCTACTCCTGCAGCACCAACTTCAAATGCTGAAGCTGCATTCACAACTTTCAAGCACCCTCTACATAAAAATCAATATTAAACTGCTAAGCACATTTCTAAACAGAATTCTTATATTATGAAACATCTCTTATAAAACATTCACAATAAGACAATCGATATAACTTCTGCTGCTTCTAAAACTTTTTTTTAATATCGAATCAAATTCAGCTGAGAACTGAATTCTTTACAGTCAGATAAACACACCACATACCTTTCACAAGCAGGAAAATAAAGAACCAAGTAACAAATGCACACCCAGTAAACTATTCATAACAGATGTAACTTTTGCAGTGATTCTCTTTTCAAAATAGACATTTTTCTGCTTTCTATCAATAAAGCTCTTATTGAGAGGATTTCACTTAATCCACATTACTGCTCTTGCACCTCGGTTTCTCTACACTCTACAACATTCTCACATAATGTCAGTCTATAGACTACAGCTCTTCTACTACAGAAAATGCTAGCATATAGGAGTCACTCATCAAGAGTTAAGGTATTGTTTGTTAACAGCACAGAGACAATAAAAGAGATTGCCACAAAGCACAGGAAAAACCCACACCGGACTGCATGCTTCTGTTTATCTTCTACACACTCATTATTACCTAAAACAGTCAGGTAACTGACCTCACTTTCAGTGCTATGCAGTTCTATCTCCTCTTTACGACAGTCACTAAAGCAGCTGGTCACAGAAGAAAATTATCCACAGACCAGTGGTTTAGGCCCTGCCTGGCAATTAGGTAAAAGACACATTAGGGAAACCAGCAGCTCTAACTTTGTAACATGGGAAGCTGAAATAAAACAAAACTAAGATTCAGAAAACAGACGAGAAGTCAAAATATATAGCACAGCCTAAGAATCACACTTCCAATAGCCTGAAGGCAAGGAAAGAAAGAAGCATACATGAGTGCATGCTATTAGCTCCACAAAAAGATGTGAAAATTTGTGCTCACTTATCTACGATTCCTTCAGCCACCTCCCTCTCCTCTAAGGAAGCAGGGAAGTCTGCTGCTTTGTGGCACGGGAGATGAAGCCTGACACTTCTTCATCTGTGAATATTGAACACTTGGTGCTATACAGATTTCCTGGTGTCTTCAATATATCTTTTAAAAAGGTACATACACGAAACAATCTCTAGAGAGAAACACCAACATAAGTATTTAAAACATCCTGAAAACTGTACTAAGAGTTACGGAGTTTAAGATTTACCCAAGCTTTATCTGACGCTCACAAGCTGACTTCGGTGATAGTCAGAACAGCCCTGGTTATCCAAATCAACAACAAGTAAGGCAGCAGCACATGCAACCTCCCAGCACTTCTCACAGTCAAGTCAGTGCCTGTAACACCACCAGTAAGTCAACAGGCTGCTCTGGAATGCCAGTACACCCTCTCTACAAAGTCATCATCTGTGGCCAATAGCACTTAATTTAAGACACACATCCTCATCAAGTTACAAATCACTCCTGACTTAGTTTATTACAATGACACTCTGCTACTATACAGTATTCAGTACTATAAGTTTTCTAGGGTTTTGTATTTTGTGATAAGGGTATATATAACACAGAGATCAACACAAGAGGTTGCACGGTGAAATGGTGTATTTCTAATGCAATATACTGCAGAGTTTATTCTTAAACTCCTTTTTTAAGAAGTGATTAGGCATCAGCAGAGATTCTTTAAGATAAATAATCTTCCTCTTTAAAATGGGTTTTAGATTCACATGCCAGTAGGACGTAAATGAAGAGGCAGATCGGCTGCAGCATGCAATATTAAACAGCCTGTAAACTGGCATTTCTAATGCTGAAGATTCTCACCCTACCTTTCCTCTCAATTTTTTTTTATAGACTCATGAACTGTGACTTTAATTAATCACAAAAATTTAATAGGTAGCATTTTTCTAGAACAAGCATTATCAGAATGCATATTGCTACATCTGCAAAAAAAAATTTATCACTGCAACACTCTGCTGTGCTACATTTCATAGCAGAGCATCTCTACAGCTTCTACAGTGTAATGTCACATTAAACTCCACTACAGATGGATCCATGATGAATCCTATTATCACAATATATGAAGTAACACTTTGCCGACTGTCTCTTGGAGGTCAGTTTTGCCACAGAAATCATAAACTAGAACGGCTCCATCAAAAGAAAACTTGTGTAATTCTACAGTTCGGCAAAGAAGCTATTATGGCAGAAGATTAAAAGACTATTCTTAGACTCTCTTTTTCAGAAATAACAGCATAAGTCAAGTATCTTCCAATTCCTTAATCCTTTTTCAAATAAAAATTATAAAAAAGGACAGTAGATGGGGAGAAAAATCAAGGTAAACATTTTTTAAAAGCCTTAAAATATTCAGTTTTATGGCAGGGCATTATTTGTCACTCTGTTTTTAACAATGTTCTTAAAATCTGAAATCAATGAAAATTCAGCAAAGCAAGACTTCAAAAAGCTGTCCCATTTTAATCACCCAATTCAGTCGTGTCAGAAGTGCAATCTGAATGCATCCTGCTGGACCCAGAAAACAGGTTAAAAATCTCACTTAAACCATAATCCTGCCAGATGACTGAGACTACTTCATTCAAGGGAATGCTATTCCATATTGCTTTATATACTCCCCTTTTGTGCAGAATCATATGTCATGGCCCATTCAACTTACTCAGGTACTTGAAAAAGCTTAACAGTGATCTAACTTGAAACTCATGAGAAGAGAATAAATTATTAATCTTGGCACTATACTGTTTCAGCTGCTACCTAAGGGACTGTTAATTCTAACCACACCACCTGCATATGCTAGTCCTCTACCCATCCAATGACCGCTGGCAAAGCAGTAACATAGAGTGAACAGGCAAACCATCAGCAAAGTAAATCAGTAAATATGACTCGGTGCTTCAAAGAGATCTGCACAAGGTTAGAAGCAAAATCCCATTTCAGGATTACCCTGGGGTAGGAGGAAATGCTTGTTCTTTAACCTCTTCTTGTAGGGGAAGATGAAGCACAAGGAAGCTAAATGTTTCTGCAGAAGAAACAGATCAAAAGATTCTCTAATTCTTTTAAAGTACGCAAGCAAACAAAAGATACCAAGAGACTCATTAAATATCAGTAATGAAGGGGACAGCTGCAGAACATTAGAGGGAGCAAGGAGCTGCTGAGGAAAAAAAGTTTTCAGAATCACATCAATAGTTCCACCAAAAAAAAAATCTTAAAATATTTTAATCCCAGTTATAAAAACTTAGAATCTCATTACAAATGTGCTACTTTCACTAATCCATGCATTTATCGTACAAGCAGATTAATGAGCTATGAAATCCTGTCTAAAATATTTGGCATAAAATACCTCAGTAATGAGAGCTTTAAAATGGAACAAAAAACTCCAAAACATATTACAACCTCAGCACTGACAATTCCTTCACAGATACTTGCTGTAATGCAGTACAGTAGCTTGCACAATTTACTGGTGTGAGGGAAGGCAGTACGTTTTAAAATAAAGGTGTTACTTTCTTGGTAGTTTGCAGGCAACTACATCTATCTACAGGTGTAGATCTACAGGCAATAGAGTCTGTTCTGTTGTCCGACTTCTCTTGGACTTCAGTAGTGCCTGATGCTCTGTCCTAGCAAAAAAAATTCTTCTTAAGACAGAAGTTCCCTAACTAGGAAAAGACTGAGAATTCCCATTCTTAAAACCAGAACAAAAAAACCCCTTCAGAAGTACTGCTGTGCACTATATGCAAGTGCTAGTGGCTATGCACACAAAGAGTTGTGATGAGAAATTGTCTGAAGAAAACTAAGAAGCAAGAATTTCAATGAAACTAAAAGAGCGGAAGAATAAAGTAGCTCTAGTCACATCAAGATTTTCCTATTTCCCCACAATGCCATGTTAATACTAATGAAACCCTTTTATGTCCAAAATAATCTTATTAGAAACTGAACTGTGTTTTTCTTCCCCATCTTGGCATGTAAGTGGCACAAGAATCTTGTTTAAAAAACAGCAAAAGAAACCCTCGCTATTCTTCAACAAGGAGGAGTTTTGCATTGCAGCTGTGCCAATGAAAGTCACTAACTATTGGAAGGCTTCACTGCTCATTAAATGAACCCCTGCCACGCACAAGGACCTTTCCATTACTGTGTGCCTCCTGAGTACTCACTTTCGGCACTAAATGAAACAAGTGAACGTATCCCACACCTTTCTAATAAAGCTTTTCAGGATAGCACAGTATTACCCTTCCTACTCTGACAGTGATCAGAATGTTTCTCACCACCCATTGTGATAAATTGGAAATCAGAGCTGGTTTGCTCCCTTAAGCCACTTCCTGGAAGAACCACACTCCAGCTAGGCATGAGTAACCATCACCCACCCATCAGAACATCAAAGCCTTGCAGCAGCAGCTGCCAAAACGCTCCTACAGAAAGCAAGACCTAGACAAACTTCAGCTGGTTACCAGGCTGCTTACTGAAGGCTGTTCCTTTGGTGACTGGGTTTTATGTTCATCACAGTGATCACAGGCATGACAGGTACCATAACCATTTTTTTGTCCTTTATGCCAGTCTGCAAACACTTCTGGCCTAGTCAGCTGGAAAGTTCAATGCACAGCAGAAAAATGTCAGTATTGCCACCAGCAGGCTTGAATGAAGATGCTTATCACATCTGACTACTTTTCTCTGCACAACTTCTGACAGTTCTGAGCAGCCTTGCTCACCTACATCACCGTGCCTTTGTTTTGCCAACTTCCTCAAGTGACTTTGAAATTAAAGTTTTAAAAACAGTAGAACCATAATATGGCTTGAAAGCAACCTCTGGAGATCATCTACCTGCTCAAACATGTAGAACTTTAAATTTGTATTCATATTAGGCTGCTCTGGACCTTATCCAACCAATGCTCTCCATGGATGGAGGTTCCACAGCCCCTCCAGGCTCTTGCTGCAGCGCTCACTCACTCATGCATTTCCTTCACGTCCTGCTGAAATTCCCATTCTTATGTCTTGTGACCACGGACTCATCTTTCCACTGTACACTTCTGAGGGGAAAGTGGCTCCATCACCTCCATAACCCCTTTCTTAAAGATGGCTACATACAGCAACCACATTCTCCCTTAGCCTTCTCTTCCTCAGGATGCAAACCAAATTGCTTCTCCACCCTCAGGTGCTCCAGTTCCTAACCATCTGGGTAGCCCAGCGCTGGACTCCCTCCTGCCTGTCTCTCTCACACAGGGTGCATCTGTGTGTGATCTACTGGGCAGCACTGCAGCCAGAGCTTCACAGCTGCACCACAGACAGGAACAGTTTTTTCCCTATACCTGCTCTTTCTAATGCAGCCCAGTAAGAAAGTAGCCTTGAGGGCTAGAGAGGCAGACTGCTGACTCCGGGTCAGCTTCACATTCATCAGGAGCCCCAGGTCCTCTTCTGCAACAGCTGCTGCCCAGTCAGCGGCTCCCAGCCATCGACAGCAGAAAGATCATTTTCATTTTTAATGCACCTACTTGCATACAGACACTCACACCTACAGAGCTGGGCATTTCCATGACTTTGCAATCACAGTGAGCAATATGGTACCTGATGTTCATTGTTCTTACTTCACAACAATCCAAATGCCAGACTGGCGACATTTCAGGTTTTGTTCAGCAGACTAAGGTACAGGTAAATGCTTGAATGGACACAGACTACAATGATGGGAACGCACATTTTAGCCATAGTTTGCAGTTAGAACAGTAAATACTGGGTTATTTTCCTGCACGCCTTTAAGATCTTCAGTTAAATAAAAAGCACTTGGTATAATGTCAATATAATTAAGTAATGGGTAGTTGTCAGAGTTGGTTTTTGGTCATTTTTTTTTTAAACACTCAAAATCAATAATTGAAGTGAACAGGCTTTCCAGTAGCACTGCAGAATTAATGTTTCCCCTTTTTGTTGAAGTGTACACACATATACAGCATTTTTTTCTTTGCAACAAAAACGACCATTAAGTTAAAGTATGTTTTCTGACAGTCACCATTTTAGCATTAGTCTACAATATCCAACTGAGAATGATTAATAAGCATCCCGTCTATTCATGTATCAAGCAGCATTTATCCAACAATAAAAATGACAATATGGGCAGCAACTATTAAGGTTTATCACAGAATGCTTTGGGTTGGAAGGGACCTTTAGGGGTCGTCTAGTCCAACCCCCTGCAATGAGCAGGGACATCTACCACTAGATGAGGTTGCTCAGAGCCCCGTCCAACCTGGCCTTGAATGTTTCCAGGGGTGGGGCCTCCACTACTCTGGGCAATCTGTGCCAGTGTTTCACCACCCTCGTGGTAAAAAATTTCTTCCTTATATCCAGTCTAAATCTACCCTCCCTTAGTTTAAACCCATTGCTCCTTGTCCTGTCGCAACAAGCCCTGCTGAAAATATTTTCCCCATCTTTTCTGTAGGCCCCCTTCAGGTACTGGAAGGCCGTAACAAGGTCTCGCCGCAGCCTTCTCTTCTCCAGGCTGAACCGCCCCCACTCAGCCTTTTCTCATAGGAGAGGTGCTCCAGCCCCTGGATCATCTTTGTGGCCTCCTCTGGACCTGCTCTAACAGCTCCATGTCCTTCTTGTGCTGGGGGCTCCAGAGCTGGATGCAGGACTCCAGGTGGGTTCTCACCAGAGCAGAGTAGAGGGGCAGAATCACCTCCCCTGACCTGCAGGCCACGCTTCTCTTGATGCGGCCCAGGATACAGTTGGCCTTCTGTGCTGCAAGCGCACACTGGTGGCTCATTTTAGTATCAAGCTTACAGGCAATCCATTGGTACAGAAAAGAATCAAGGATTAGTTTTTAATGACTTAGATGAAAAAAGCATCTAAAGTTAGGAAGAAATGTGTTACTACTGACTATAAGCTTAGTACACCAATATCATTATCTCTTCACACAAATATCTAAGAAAAATGCAAGCCTTAGAAAACCTTGCAAAAATATTTTACAAAATAAGTAACAGTCAAGTTAAACAGCTGGCTGGGCAGTTCTCCACGCCAATCTGATTCAACACCAGTAATGGACCTCTTTCTTACAGTTTGATGCAGTCAGCTCCAGTCTCTTGAAGGAGTTCTCAGCCAAAGGCTTTGTAAAATCTATAGCAGAATCAAACTGCTATTCACTGTTGGCTGTACGACAAGCTGGAGTGTTCCTTACACTACACAAACCTAAGAGTCTTCCAGCTCACAAAAGGAGGCTGGCTAGTGTGTGCTTGGTGTGTTCTGAGCTCACAAAAAGTTTACATCAAGGAAATCATAAGTTACATTTTAAAAGTATCTAGCAATTCTGGTTGGTTTTGATTTCATTTTCTGCTAATTAATTCTTCACATTCAAGTATTAATTCCCCTTAATTAAAGGTTGTATCACGCATAGCTACACTTACTGCTGTTTACCTCCCACAAATTTCAAGTCAATGTATTGGCAACATATTCCACCCATCACCAAGTCATCATGAATTTCTCTGCATCATCTTCAAAATCTTCTAAGGCAGCGCATTTCTTAAAAATATCACCATTCACTAAGAAGGCTACAGTTTTGTCACAAGACACACTTGTACAGATGAACAGTATTAATAAAATTCCACTAAATATTTGGTAAATATAAACAACTTGGGAAACTACTGAGTGATCTACATCTGCAGTCCCATATTTTGAATAAGAGTTGGGACAGAAAAAGAGTAGGGTATATGAGGCTTTTTTTCCTAAAGACTTCTTGTATTACTGAGATACAGTAAGAAGCTATAGCAAGGGAATTTTTAAACACTGAATTAAAAGCTGTCCCTACCAAGCAGGATAAGCTAAAATATAAATGCTACATATTTTTGAAGTGCCACAAAAGGTAAGTGACCAGCTGCATTCCTACACATAAAATACCATCCTAAAATAGTTTATATTTTCCTCTTCACAAACACAATCTTTAAAGAAAGCAGAAAACACAGTCATAAGCACTGCGAGGATGCATCTCCTGCCTCACCACCCTGTCTCAGTTCAAAAATTTCCAGATTTTCTTATTTAAAAGCCCCTATTGATACTACACGTATGCTTTGAAACAATCAGTACAGCTAGGTGTGGAAGAGGATGTCCATTCACATGAAGCTGTTGACTTGTAACTTCTAGATCAACTTTCATTACCAAATGGGTACTCATCCCCAATTCATTTTGGGCTCTACAATGCATTCAAGAAACCAAAATAAACACCTCGTTCAGAATGCTTTTCAGCAACAGCCAAAGACCAAGTCTGCAAACAGAACTTTAAACAAGCACTTCTCAAATTAAAAGAGATTTGTTCACTTCCATCACTTTAGCCTTCCAGCAACCACTACTTGATCCATGAATAACTTTGTGCATACGCATGACTGACAGCAATCCCCACCTAAGCAGCCTCCTTGTCTTCCAACCTTGCAATGGCATAGCTGTTTGTTCAGACACATACGGGAATTAATTAGGCTGAGAAACAGTCCAAGAGGAACATTTTTTTTCAGCTTGATCAGTTAACTCCGTGATCTATTTTGCCACATGTGGGTAGTTAAGGCTTGGCGGTCTGAAGATGTCGCGCTGTACGGAAAGGTAGTGTGTGTCCCCCCTCTCCTAATAGCCAATAGCGTTTAACCCGTGAAGTAAGCAGACGGAAATG
>Ga0065711_1035329_pt1 | contig 22479 bp, 9 predicted proteins | sample Hoacrofraction12_FD_59098 | JGI IMG/M metagenome (GOLD analysis project Ga0065711, IMG submission 59098) | Hoatzin crop microbial communities from Cojedes, Venezuela - Epithelial fraction 12 v2 (version 2) | ecosystem: Host-associated > Birds > Digestive system > Esophagus > Crop | place... | reverse complement strand
CCCCCCCCCCCCCAGCCTGTTCCAAATGTAGATGCTAGCTCCCAGGTTACAGTTTGGAACACCATGCCCAGCACGGACACCCTGAATCAGCACATCCCTCAGCTGCCTTGGCTGCATCTCCAGGTCTTGAGCGCACGCAGGGTCCTTCATGGGGACAGCAAGAGCGTGCCAACCACCTTCATGCCACGCTGTCTCCTCTGCAGACAGGCTGCACATCTCTGGACGCTGTGCCAGGAGGGCTGCTGCAGGTTATGCCGGATTCTGCCCCACCGTGCTCCAACAGGCAGCACAGCCAATGAATGACAGAGGACTGGAGGGCAGATTTTCTGTGTAACGAAGCAATGATGAAGCCAGAGAAGTGGGAATAGAGGCAGCAACTGCAGTTTAAAAAAAGAAAGGTCTTGTGATTAGTGGATGTGGGCTCCACACCCAGACAGGGATGTCTGGGTTTGATTCATCTCTGAGGCTCTACAGTGTCAGCATAAAATAATATATGATCTACAGAGTCCAAGCAGGCAACATGTATGTTTAACAAATAGCTGAAAATAATAACAAAAATTTGACAGTGTTGATAGCTGCCCATTTGGCAGCTTAGAAAAAGCATGAATGATTTTACAAATTGCTGCTCAGATACAGTGACAGCCTTCAGCTGTCTAGATCACTCAATTGGACATTCAGCCCTATCTGCACCATGCTTCAAGAGAGTAACATGAACCAGTTACTAAACATGATCCTAAAGTGTCAGCAGTCCAAAAAATGCACCAATCCTTCTGCTACACTTAAAGAGCTTCACATTTTATTGGAAATATTATACAGATAAAAAATATTTGCAAAGTGGAGATGGATAGACACATGGTCAAACTCAGATGATTCGAAGCAACACATAAATCAGGACTTTTATCAAGCTCGCTCTTCCTCTTCTCCATGCAAGTTTCCCAGTCACGTGACATGATGTAAAACAGCAGAGAAGATATAGTCCCTGTATAGGGCAGTGACCCTTTTTAAGTGGCACACTAAATTTTATACAGCCTTATGACATCCATAGACATGTTTAGAATTTTTTAATTTACGTATACTTCTGTCTTGGTCCTCCAACCAACTTTATGAAGTGCAGCATTTGTCCTCTCCAAGACACAATCCTTCTATAAAACCTACCAAGATAAATTTCGCTAGTTTGCAAAACACTCCAGAAATAATATCAGCATCTCTACAAACTGGCTGAGTTTCATCCATCTTTGACCTAGATACAAGACTTATCAGGACAAAACCCAGCTCCCTGTCAGCAGATTAAGAGTAATAAAAGATAGTTCTCTGGAGGAATGGCAGATAAGGAAATCCACATTATTCACAAATATTGCTTCAAATCTTCATCAGAAATGAAACACACTTTAAAAAATAATGAGATGGGCTTTCAAATCAGGAGATTTGAAATATGAATAAATTTGGAGTTATTTATCTGCCGTTGAGATTTTGAGCCTCTAGAGTGTGCTCCAGCCATATTTTCAACCATTTCCTTAGAAATCGAAATCTGTAGCTACTTTATTTCCAGTGAAGGCTGAGATGCATTAATCAAGCTAATAATTCAGAAGTTGAGGCCGTTAGAGAAACACGAAGTTTTTTTAAAAAAAAAATCCTAAAATTACATGTTTAGCAGTACAGTAGAATTGAGGACAAAATAACCACACCGACAGCAGAAGGCCTGGAAATGCATAAGAATTTCTGAAAAGATTAAGAAAAATTTCTTGTGCCAAGGAATATAAACTCCAAAATTTAGGGGGTAACTTAGCTGCCCATTTGGTGTACTGATTCAGTATCCTCTCAATAAGCATTAATAACAACCAACCACAGCAAAAAAAGTGACTTTTTACGATTTTGAACATTCTACGCCTTTACAAGTTCTGAATGGATTCCTCAAACACTAAGAGGGCTGGCTTGCAAAAAGTTTCAGATTCACTTTGCAATAACTAATTCTCAGCAACTTTTATTTGCCCTCCAAAGCTCTTCCCAGTTTTTTTTTAACATTCCCAGGCACTTCCCTCTGATACCTCAGGCCAAGGACTTTACTTTTATTTAAAATAAAACGGATTTTTAGACAATCATAGAATCACAGAACAGCCCAGGTTGGAAGGACCTTAAAAGATCACCTGGTCCAACCTTTTTTGGGAAAGCAAGCCTCGATGAGATTATCTAGCACCCTGTCCAATTGCATCTTGAAAGCCTCCAGTGATGGGGACTCTACCCAGACCCTGGGGAGGTTGTTCCAGTGATTGATTGTTCTCACTGTAAAAAATTTCCTTCTTACATTGAGAAGAAACCTCTCCCAGTGAAACTTGTACCCATTTCCCCTTGTCCTCTCCACATGGCAACCTGTGAAGAGTGAGCCTCTGTCCTCTTTGTAGCCATCCTTGAAGTGGCAGCTGGAACACTGTGATGAGGCCTCTCCCCAAGCCTTCTCTTCTCCAGGGAGAAGAGACCTAACTCCTTCAGTCTTTCCTCATTGGGCAGGTTCTTCAGCCCTTTGATCACCTTTGTGATGTTCCTTTGGACTCTCTCCAGTCTGTCCGCATCTTCCTTGAATTGTGGGGACCGGAACTGGACACAGTACTCCAGGTGCGGCCGGACAAGCGATGAGTAGAGCGGGATGGTCACATCTCTATCTCTGCCAGTCATGCCCCTGCAGATGCAGCTCAGGATCCAACTTGCCTTTGTTGCTGCAGCAATGCACTGCTGACTCATGTTCAGCTTGTTGTCCACCTGGATCCCCAGGTCCTGTTCAGCAAGGCTGCTCCCCAGCCACACAGATTCTAGCCTGTACTGGGCTCTTTGGGTATTCTGTCCCAGGTGCAGGACTTTGCACTTGTCTTTGTTAGACTTCATACTGTTCTGGCTGGCCCACTCTTCCAGCCTGTTCAGGTCTCTCTGTAAGAGACATGTCCCTTCTGACATGTCCACCTCACCACTCAGTTTGGTGTCATCAGCAAACTTGGTGAGAGTGCATTCAGTCCCATCATCCAGATCGCTTATGAAGATGTTGAACAGCGTGGGGCCCAGTGTCGATCCCTGGGGGACCCTGCTTGTGACAGCCTTCCAGCCTTAGTAAAAACCATTGATCACCCCTCTCTTAGTGCAACCAGTTAGCCAATTTCCTACCCATCTCACAAATCACTCATCCAATCTGTATCTTGCCAGTCTGTGCAGAAGGCGGCTGTGGGAAACAGCGTTGAATGCTTTGCTGAAGTGCAACAAGAGGCTGAAATGCCAAATGTGGCAATAGAATCATGAAGGTTAGCAACTCTGCATCTGCTAACCTGAGCATTAATTCGAGACCAAACTGACATGAGATGGCAGTGCCTGTTGGCCCTCTCAAGTCCACCCTGAGTCTCAACTGTTCTGCTTACAAACAAGAAAACAAAATTCTGTATTATGCATTAGATGTGGAATACAAATTAACCATGCCAATAACCTCCTAATTTACCCAGCAGTTCTGTGATAAGTACGTAGAATTAACCATGGGAACATGCATAAGTATGTTCAATTAATATTTGTTCATTGACATGACACATTTGCTAAGTGAATGACTATTTGACAATTTGATAAGCTAGAAGCTAGAAGCTTCTAAGTGGGAGAAATGGGGAGGGTCCTGTGCACACTGCTTTTGCGTATTCAGACTGAAAGATGGCCAGTTTATTTTCTGTGCAGAGTTCATGTCAATCTGAACCGACACATTTTAAAAATGGTCATTTTTTCTACTGTCGCCGGGTTGAAAGTATAGCACTTCAGATTCTCCTCAAGCTTCCAACGTCACACAGTGGATAAGCTTTACCAAGAACGATGAGTACTTTTGCCCTCAGCTTGGCCTATAGCCAAGTGTCCAAAACACTCCTATGGGCGGTAGATGTATGTCTGACTTCTCAGGGTGCACCTGCATCTGCAGCTTGTCATGTGTGTGCTTTAACTACCAAAAATCAATATCCCTTCTCATGATCTGGAAATACTATGAGTGGCTATCAGATTAACTTTTCTCTAACTTAAATCTATGAATTTCTCTGTTAATAAAGGTAGCATTTAACGTAGGTCAGTAAACGAGGATGAAAACTCTTCCTTTCTTGCATAACACGAAAGAATAAAAATTCAGCAACCCCTTAAAACTAGATAGATTCAGATCTGGTAGCAGGTAATTGCTGACTTGTGAAATATGACTCCCGATGATAAGGTATGTGTCACCCAGCCCTCACCCAGGTAATGCTCCCATAGATTTGTTCCGGAGATTCACTTAAACGCTCACTTTGGTATTTGTGTGTGCACACTTTACTATGCAAAGCCACATTTTCAAGCAGGCTGGAATGTAGACAGATTTCTTCATACAGCATGGCAACACAGATTTCCTGAGGGAGAAGAACTACTGACCAGAGTCTGACAAATTGTTCCAGATGCATACAGCAGTTCAAAAGCACACAGGTGCGGCAGAGGGGCCAAGAGAGAATGATAAACCAGGGATGGCAAAAATATCGTGGGAGAGACACGGGCAGGAAAGAAGCCCACGTGACAGCAGGACTTCAGGGTGCGTGGCAAATCGCTAACAGACTCTCGTACAGAAAAAATTAACAGGAACTGGCACTGGCTTCCATTTTCCCATTCATACCCCATGCAGGGCTCCATCAGAACAGCAAACACAATGCTTCAGCTTTAAAACAGTACACAATAGCCCCATACCAAGGCTGTCGATCTTAGAGAGCCTTTAGCTTCTGCAGTCTCTTGATTAGGTCGCTGATTAGGACTTTTTCACAGTGCTAACACAAAGACGTACTTTTCTACCCAGCGAGTTAGGCTATGTCCTCCCCTTCCTTACACCTGCGGCATGCGCTTTAAACATTAGAAAGACAAGGAGCTTGAAAACACTTCTGAAGCAAGCACCATAATTCAACACCATTGTGAATTTCATTATTTGAATAAAATACTATTAATAAGCAAATCTCACGTTGTTCATGAGATTGTGCATCAGCTAGTATTTAGTCAAAGTAATGTTTAGCTGAGCTACAAGAGAATAGAAAACAGGCTGGTAAATACCAGAAAGCTGGTATTGAGTTCACGGGGCACTTCACACCGGTACAATGTACAAAGAGCTGAAAAAACGATGCTTTTATGAACCGACTAATGAGGAGTGCTACTGAATGCACACCGCTAGCGAGCTTACTCGGTCATTGACCTTACAATCATCATCAACTATAGAAACACGTGTATGCAGCCAAATAACATATCCATAGAGAATCAAGTTACAAAAAAACTCGGAGCGTATGATTTTGGCTATTCTAAAAAATGCCACGATTTAAAAGACTCAGGAATTATAGTGAAAAGTATAGGGAGGAATTGGTGTGGAGCAGGATGAAACTGGATCCAAAAAGTATAGGTGAATGACAATGTGATACATGACTTTTTCAGCCCTTGGTCACCAAAACAGTCTTGGTGGTGAGTGAAAATAATTATTACCTCACAGGTGATTATGATGACTTGTAAGTGAAACATCCTAACAGTTCTAGTCCATACACTAGTAAATTATTGTTGTATTTGATAGTGTTTCTGCCAGAGCATGAACTCCCTAAAGATGAACATTCCCTTTTGCCACAAAGAAGGCGATCTTCAGAAGCTGACTGAATGCACTGATGATGCACAGTGAAGACTGACTGTTGCCCCTGTTTTGTACTGGCTCATGATTCAGGGCACGCAAGCACCTGTAACATTCTTTTCCAGGCACGGCAACCAACAAGCCAGTTCCTTCAATTTCTCATCTCACATAAAATACTCCATCCCTCTCTCCTCTCATTAATCCCTGCCCCCGTTTTCCTTCAAAGTTAAAGTCATCTCCTTCCCTACACTCGTGCAATAACCATACAAATTCTGCAGCAGAGTTGCCTTCACTCATATAAATCTCCTTAATTTCTTAACGTTATCCAGTAAATTTCATAGAAGTGTTTATCACAGTTTGCTATGCCTTTATCTAACATGCCAGGCAACTGACTCAAACCTGCTAGATTCTTAAGTACAGACGGGTAAGAATTCATGAGCAAAGGCAGATCATGTGTAAAGTACAGACTGTACATTAGCAATCATTTCTAGCTGTAGGAAAATGTAGGGCAAAAGTCTTGACCTAGTTACACATATATCATTGTTGCAACACACATTTCCTTGCCCAGCTACAGTAGCATAGGTTACTGCCTTTCCCCTAAAATCCTACTAAGAACTAGTCGGGTTCCTAAGCATGACTGTAAGAAGCCACACAAACTGTTCCCACTCATCCACATGATAACTTCTGTATTTTGTGAGATGGTTTTGTGACAATAAAAACGTCTCTGATTCTTACAGTTGTTGGCAAATATGACAAAGCCATAAGAAAACAACTTCGATTTTCTACTAAAACACATGTCAAATTCTGTTCTAAGGCTACATAAGTTTATCGGAGTAACTGTGATGCAGATTTCTCCAACTTCGTGAACGCATTTTGTGAAACTCACCTGAACCAGAACTGTGCTTTGGTCTCTCACTACATATTCCCCAATAGAAAGAAACAAAAAATGGAGTGACTTTTCCAATATGCTGATTACTTCATGATCTCCCTCTCCCCAACCCTCCCATAACTATCAGCCGCTCTAAACACTGAAGCAGCCATATGTTGACGCAGAATGTTCCTTTATTAAAAAGCTGTCCTTTCCTCTAGATTGACTGCGAGCACAGAAGTTCAGCCTAAAAAGCCCGTTCAGCATTTGTGTCCAGACATACACTCTTCAACATATTCCACGTCCATAGATGGGCTTTTAGCTCTCCACACTTCTGACCATCTGTTGGGAGGGCAGGATGCCCACTGATAAGTTAGCCAGAACCTGTGTCAGTTGCCAAGGGAAGGGGATATATAGTCCTGCAAGTGACATCTGTTTCACCAGAAGCCCTTTTCTCTCTGAACAATGTTTCTGTTTAATCTCAGCCACACTTGTTAAGAACAGCATTTAAAAGACAAACTAATGAAAAACCCTGGAAAATATTGGAAGGGAAGGGAAACATAATGATGGTCAGCATAAGGGTACATTTCACAGACCTATGGAGATTTTTTTTAGTATTACAATGATGGGAATATTGGAAGAAAATTGTAGGTGCTCCAGCTATACAGGCAATCTCATGGCAGATGAAGTCAACAAGGCATAAAGTGAATCACAAAAGACCCACTATAACTTAGCCCAAGACAACAGCTGTGCTATTAAAGAGAGCACTGGAGGGAAAGGCACAACTGAATGATTAATAAGATAACACCTTTTCACATAGATGAAAGATAGAAAAAAGAACAAGCCATTATGTACTCTTAAAAAAATGTTACTGATTCAGTCAGGCACTTGACAGTTTGTATGTGGGAGGAAGGACACCAAACGATTGCAGGTTGCCTGTCTTCTGCCCTTGAGCCAAACACACATCTAGGAGTTGAGTCCACAACATAGAGCAAAAACTATTCAATCCACTAACATACATGAGACTCCTGCAAGAGAACATGAAGTCTCTGACACGTCCCAAACAGACTTGAGAAGTACTACCAACACACAGGAAAGAACAACAAAGGAAGAAAAGTGGCAGAGATCATCAAGGAGTCACTAGTACTTGCAGAAATAGAGAGATTAATATGATTCATTGACTGTTAGTCCTGGAATGGTCAGTGAAAGGAGAGGATATGATCCAAACAAGATATAAAATTGGTCTCAAAGCACCGCTGACTGTATTTGTCCACACTGTAGACTGCTAAACTTAACTCTGAATCTGGAGCTGACTCCACTGTAGGATTCGTGATCGGAGCTGACTTGTCCTGGATGAGTGTTTCATCCAAACCTGTCACTGGGTTAAGGTTAGGGCATGTACTCATACCAAGCAGCCTGGAAATGCTCCTGAGCTTCTCAGCACAGAATACAATATAATTTCTTCCCCATCCAACATCTTGACCCTTCTGGGCCACTGATGAAAGTGCTGTCTCCCCTTCCCCAGAGATTTTTGGTTCTGCTGAAACCATGTCTTGGCTGGAGAACAGCTGCTGAAGTACTACAGCAGGCGGACCAATGTTTTAAGGTAAGCCAAAAATTATCTGGGGCCACCTTAATATGCCTGGCTGCAGATTATAGAAATTCAGCAGCTGCTACATGAGCAGCTGAACCATCTCTGCGCTGAGGGTGGAAAACTTCGTGTCATGGGATGGAAAGGACAGCTGGGAGCCATCACTAGGTGAGCATCACCACTTATGAGTCAGCACCCTCACAGCTCTGACTCCTGATAGACCGCTTTTATAAATACATAGTTCTGAGCAATAGGGTCTCCTATTTACATTTCCTGCAGTACGTCATCTGTATAATAGTAACTGTAAAGTCTAGGTAATACTATAAAATATAGATTGTGCAAGAATTACATCAGTAATTGCAAGAAAAAATAATAAAGCATCATACAAACTCTTGACAGTTACGGGTTCTTTCCCATAATATAAGACATAGGGGAAAAAACTGAGTTACTCTCATTTAAACTGCCTGGCAGAAAAACCACGGAAATCCTGAATAAAACTGAGCTAACACTTCTAGGAAATAGCTAAGTACGTCCCAAACCTAGACTGCTGAATTAAACTTGAATAATGGAACTTATTACACAAGACCTGCCCTGGCAGAGCTTTTTAGCATTTGGTCAGAACAGTCCAAATAGGTGGCTAGAGGTGAGAAACATAAAGTTAGGCTCAAACAATCATTAGGATTTTCCTTCCTGATTCTCAGTTCCAGAAGACATCCCATTAATTTCAGACTCTTGAACTGTGGCTATTTCCAGAGTGTCTGCCATCTCCCTTCAGAAGCTCTGCTGCTAAGTTCACTACAGGCCTGATCCTTGATTATTGTTACAATTCCTCAGTGAATTTCTGAATTCATATTCCAGTTTTAGTTAAGCTTTTTCCCAAAACTGAAATCCCTATACATTTTGGAAAGCATGCATATTCCCAGATAAGGTTCCAAATACACATGATATGGGCATAAGTTTAATTTCTGAGGTCACACACCTCAACACATTCAGTCTAGAACACTTAAAAACATCAACAGTGGCATGCATATTTTTTTTTTTTTAGTATCTCTAGTGAAAATTGAAAGTTGAACAGACATGGAGAACAAACCGTAAGGTCAAGGCTGAGGCAGGCTGGCAGGGCAGTGATTCTCAACACTGTACTCCGGCTCCTGTCTTTGCGCCTTCTGTTGTTATACCAGGGATGAACTCAATTCCTCAGCCTGGTACCATCAAAAACCTTGTAAGCTAGTTCTACAAACTGACTTAGGTGGAGCAGTACAACATCTAACCTTGGATGTTTTTCAACCCAAATAGGTGCCTTGGGTCCTATATAACTTGGAGTTAGGGGTAAACCCAAGTCAGAGTGAGCAGTTTAAAACAGCAGATTTTCTTCTTGGCCTCCCCTAAGAGTGGATATGGATCCACTTGATCCATGGTAGTGGCAGCTGGACAAGAGCAACCTGGATGTAGACCAGACGAGTGCCAAAGTGTAAATATTCCCACAGTGTAAATCTGTTTAGACTGAAATTCAAAAATGCCAGCGTGCTGAATTTGGACTGCCTGAACTAGCCAGTAGTGATGCTGGGGGAAAGGGCATCATGTACATCTTACACCATACGTACCTCTGAAATTGATGGGCCTTAACCTGAGCTTCAGTGAGGTGAGTGCTTGTAATTAGTCACATACATTGCGCCCTTCAAAAGGCAGCAGACATACTTTTAGAAGAAGAGAAAATGCAACAGTGCTGCTTTTCCTTTGGAGAATAGCTATCACCTGGTGAAGGAGCAGTAATCCACAAGTTCAAGGTCACATCTAAAAAAAATCAGAAATATCATTTTTAAAAGTGAAAAATATTCCTGCTTGGTTGTGACATACAGGTGAACAAATAATTGTTTAGGTTATGATTTATGAAACTTGAACACCAACCATAAATTGCACTAACCCAAGAAAACAGGTTAATAGAAGCTACCTCTTATTACCAAAATTTCACATAATGTTACTCTTGTGGAAAGCAAAGAACTGTTGTTTTGTATAACTGTATGTACCACAACTGCCTGGACTTCTTTCAATACCAATTTGCTTATAGCACCAAATTTTGGGTTTATTTGAGCCAAATGGCTCTTATCCACACACAAGGCTTTATTTTCCTAGCATTTTAGTGAGAAAAAAACAAAGCATCTCCCACACACACAACAGACTTACAGCCTGTACTTTTGTTCATTTGTTTGGGGTTTTTTGCAGTGGTAATATGCTTTATGACATGAATATATTAGAGCTTTAGTATCAAAGATTTTTCATTCTTGATGTATTAGAGAAACTTGTAAGCTTTTGTTTATATATTTGTATACCCCCGGCTCTTGCAGTAGATGAGCACTTCACATACATTATGCTTTGCCTTGCAAACCTTGGGGAATGATGCGAGTCCCAGCAGTTCTCCTAGATTTTATTTTCCCAGTGGGTATGGACCTAGGCCAAGACCCACAGAAGTTTTTAAGAAAGTAACTGCTATTTGAAGTGATTTCAGCTGCTGTCAATAGGAGCAGCAAGCCTCTCTGGATCTGGCCCAGTCTGGCTTATCCAGGATAACACAAGAAATCTGTGACAGCGGATGAACCAAACCTGAGGTACCGTACTGCAGGCAGTATCCCAACTACTTGGATATTCATCAGCTTCTCAAATGCTTGAAAGTCAAGGCTGATTTGCAGTCATTACTGTGACAGGCAGATAATTATTCCCCATGCAGGGAGAAAATTATGTGTTTTTCAAAAAAGATAACACATTTTAGACACTGAATGGTACTATCTGTCATTTTAAAACCTGGCATGGCTAAAGATTTCAGCATTAACTTTCATGCCAACGTGATATCAGACAGTCTCTCATGTCCTGTCTGATTGCTTAAAATAAGACACTGCCATTCCTTTGGGGTTACACAGTTACTTTATGTTGATATAAATAATGGCTGTGGTTTAAGCTTCCTTGTAAGATGCTCCATAAATCTTGATAGGTGTAATTTCACAAACTTCTTCAGAATGGCAGCACCAAAACTAAATAAACACACCTTCTTTTCCCCCGAAAATGTCTGCATATCTGTCAGAGAAAGTCTGGTCAATAAAAAGAATATCTGCATGCTAGGAAACTAGATTTTTATACAAGAATGTTGCTACCACAGCTGGAGTAAGAGCATCTGTTAGAATAAATACTGCTACACGGACATGCTTCCAGGTCAACCTGCTGGTTTGCACTGCCTAAAGCTTTTGCTTTCAGGCCAGCATTTACTTTTTGTACTTTCTGCTCAGAACTGTGACATTTCAGAAAATACGTCTAGCAGGCAGAGGAAAATGTACTGAAGCCACACATAAGGCAAGGTCTTCACAGTAACAGACTATATAGCTGAATTTGGGATGTAACCATTTCTTCAATCCAGCCAACTAGTTATCGCTGGCACAGATTTATCTAGTAAAATTATCAATCTAATTAACAAAGTTAGTATTTTAATTTAAAGCTGTTCTGTTTATTTTGGTGAGGTCAGTGAAAATTCACCCCATTCCAATTAGACCAGAACTGGACTTAGATAGAGAAGAGACAGCACTGGTGAAGGACAAGCTGGTGTCTCCAAGAACCAAAGGTGTTCAATAGGCTTTTAGCCATGTTTAGCTGGTTTAAATGATGTCTAGCATCTACTGGACATGGTAAAAAATACACTATGCTTCTCAAGATTAAATGTAAAGCTTTATAAAAAGAAAAGGGAACAATTATTCACTTGTTGTAATATCAAAGTAAAAGACAAAAGGTGACAAGACTCATCTGGAGGTGAATTCACAGGGAATATCACCGATTATACCAGACACTCACACTGTGTATTCAGTGCTATGCATATGATATCTGAAAGCTTTTCAGGATACAAGTAGAGCTCATATTCCTGCATAGATGTATGAAAAGTCTCTCTGTACCAAACGGATTTTATTTTTAGCAAACTAGTAGTTTACTAGTGAAACAACAATAGGTTTCAATCAAGCAAACTAGATATTCATTCAATATGCCAAAGTGGAAAAAGAATTGGGGAGACAAAAAGTTTCTTGTTCGGATGAATTTCCAGATGATGGCATCACAACATTCTCCTCCAGATTCTGCCATTTAACTATTTCACAATTCAGTTTAAAAATGCTTCCCTCACTGTTTTGAATAAAAGTTTCTCATTGCAAACTCAGTGTAATCCTAGTTAACAGGAACAAAAAAAAATCTATACAAAGTACAAAGGCACCTTTAAGGCTGATCTGCTACAAGCTTCCATAAACAGTGGATGGCAGTGATTTATACACAGGGAAAATCTTGCACTATGTCTTGTTTATTCACATGGAAGTGCTGACCTAGGTAAAAAAACATATCTATGACTACAAATTCACCTAGCAACAAGAAATTTCTGGTAGTTCTGATCAACTCAGTGCAGTTCTGTTGTTATGCGAGGATACACTGATACTTTTCAAAAGTCTTTGTAGCGTTTAGACATTAGAGGGAATGTAATACTTAAAAATGTACTCCCTTCCAAGCAGTCCATTCTCACATTTGATCCTCTTTTACTCTTTCACTGCATTCCACGTTTCTTATAATGCATATTTATTCTCCTCATAATATACTACAATTGCCAAAATTCTTGACTTTTACACTTCTCGACATCAAAGAAATTGCACAATTACATCAGTCTGGGACATACGTCTGATTTCAGTTCCAACAAAGTAAATCCATGTATTTGCAGAAACACACTTCAAAAATAAGCTTTTGCTTCAAGTCCCACTCAAATACACAGAGACAGAGGTCAGGCTGTGGTTCTTGACAGCTGGGGTGGCTTGCTTCAGAGATGCACACTCATTTTTTTAAAGGAGACTTCTTGCATCCTAACAGATAGGCGCAGGTTTACTATGAAACTACTATTATTCTAATAGTTATATTTAATCCACTGTTCTTCAGAATCCTGCACATTTAAAGACGTACTTTCCTATACAGCAGCAGACAATTTGTGTCAAAAACGATCCCATGTATATTGCGTCTCCCTTATTCCAGTGCTCAGAATAATCATCACTGTCCTACCAGCATCACTTTTGGAGGGAAGATACTTTCACTCATTTGCTTTTAACCGATTTCCTAAGCAAGAATCCTCTCCTATTTCTTATTATGTTAAAATCTTATATGGTGTGATGCCTTTGATTTCCCTATTCATTCTCTACAAGCATGTTTCATTCAGTGAAGCTGTTTTCTCAAACTGTGAGACATCATCTGACTTTTTGATCTTATTTAGAGTGACACTGGAAATAATTTTTCCATTTCAACAAAAATGACATTTTTTAAAGTCTTCTCTTTAATTGGGGAGAAAAAGTAAAAATCTCCTTAAAAAGAAAAATACTTTTTAAAAAAGCTTTAAAAATGAAAATCAAATTAAGCATCTTGTTTAATAATTTTAAAACATCTAATTTTTAATTCAATGTTTTGAACTATTTTAATACTTTTTAAATAAAACATCATTTTAAGGAAATCAGATTTACATCTACAATATTATACTTCCAGTTTTAAAGCAAAGCAAACATTTTGAATAAAAAAAAAAAGTTCAAACACATTTTCAGGCAAAAGGTTGGATTTTTCTTCTATTTAACTGGCATTTTCTGATTGAAAATTCAGTAAGGTCTAACTTTCATCCAATGGCTCAAATACTTTCCAAAAAATAAATTTTTACATTGTCTTCACAAATCAGCTGTAGTAAAAACTATTACTAATCCTGTCTCTCCTTTTCTCAGACTCTACCTCCAGTTCCAGCAGGAATAAGTATTCGTCTCAACTCAAAACCCCATTTCCAGATTTACGTTTTCCTAGAACAGTCTTTTCTTCAAGTCCAAGGAACAGAATAAACCTCAGATGGCACATTTTAAAGTAAGACTTCGCTTATCTGTTAGATGTAATATGTGAAGGGGTTTACCAGAAAGTATAGATTCCATACATTTTTACCTTCAATAAATATTTTAGGCAGACAGCAAGCAAATGAAATTTGTAACATTTTTCTACACTTTCAACAAATGATGGTGATCCTTGGCCTTGACGTTACATGTAGTTGTTAACAACCGCAGTAGATAGGTGGCTATCCAAGTTCAACCGTAGATAATGTTACCCAGCACTACTAAGGATACAGAACTTTGAAAATTATGACTGAGGCTTGTGTTTATACATAACTTTGGGGTTAACTAGGGTTGGATTTTTTTAAAAAAATATAGTTAATTAAATTAATACAAACATCAAAGAGCTGGTCTATATAAAATAAATTTGTTGACATCTGCTCAGGATTGTGATGGATTAATCAAACTCTAAACCTGAAGTACCATTCTGTATCAGCAAACAGGTGAAGAAATCAGACTGATTTATCATTGTTGTTCCTCCAAGTCACGCTGTTTCTCCAAGTCAAGTTTGAAGTCCAGGAGCAAAGAATGGGGATGCTTCAGTTTTGTGCCTGGAATGCACATAGTTCCCAAGGATCACATTTTAACGGAGATCATTAAAAAAAAAAATCTATTTAGCATCTATTTAGAAAACAGTTCTACCAAGAGTCACATTTCAGAGGATATGCTGTTGATTGCAGTCTAAAACAGAATTTAGAGTGCAGACTAGGGCTCTGAGCAAGAGCTCAGAAGACTAGCAGATATTGGGGTGGGTTGACTAGTAGGGGACTCAGACTGAACATATCAAGTTTAGTCCTGTATGAATACATAGATGTGGTACTTTTTTCTGAAGATTTGGTAGAATCAGAAACCTGATAGGATGAATAAAATTCTCTGAGTGAAAGCATGTATAAGGCTAAGTTTTACTCAAAAGGTAACATTTCTAAACAAGTAGAAGAAAAATTATCACAGAAGTATAGATGCATCTTTAACTCCAGCTTTTCAAGGCAACAGTACAGGGACATTTTATTTGCAAAAGAGACAACCACAAGATGGCTCCTTTCATATGATGCTAGCTAAAATAGAAACCTATTCTCATAACGTACGCTGCTTAGTCTTTTCATTCCCTTTCATGAACAACAGAAACACCAGGCACCATCCTCCTTGACAAAAAGATGGTGCTACAATTGCTTTATTAAATCACGGTTTGGGGAGGAGCATGCTCTTTTCTGATTGAGTAAGGACTAAAACCCTCAAGTACAAGCATCTAATCTCACTCAACAGGGTACAGGTTTCAAGAACACTTGCCAGGCTCAGACATAGACACTTCACCCTCTTTACCTTTCTCAAGAATTTTGTTTGTTCTCTTTGTAAGAGGATATGGTGTTTTCCCCTTTATTAAATATTTTTCCATTGAAAGATTTCCAGATTATTGGACTGTAAAATTATTACACGATTCATTAACTCCACACCCAGGTAGAAGCAATCAAGCTACAGATTTGGTTGTTGTTTCATTTAACATTTGAATAAATATTACATAAATGTACCGCTTCAAGCTTTCATCCAAGTGCAAAACAAAATAGTACATAAGAGTAATTATAGGTAATGTGTTTCTTAACATAAGAAAGTCTGGTTTGGTGTGAAAGGTTTGTGATGCTCAATTACACAGATTCCATACCAGCAGCCATGAACTCCCAGAGTTGCAATGTGCAGCGCCCTGTGGCAGTCTTCCTTGGGGTGCGAGAGCGCTGACATTTTCATGGTGTCCTTTGCATTCCTTGCACCTCGAAACACCTCAGAGCACAACACAAATAACTTGAACATCTTGCTTCCCCCACCGCTGAACAGCGGGCTACAACTCGGCAACCACTTACCACTGCATGACACTGGAGGAAGACAGCATCTCTAATGAAATATCAAGAGGAATTCAGGGAGTCACCGTGTGAATTATTTAAACAGGAACTTGAGCAAGACTCCTCCACAGGTTCATGCGCTTTTTCAGATAAAAGTCATTTACTGAATGCAAGTAGTCAGGGATTCAGATTTACACTCATCGTAAATGTAAAGATACGTGGAGATATCACGAATTTTAGCAATCCTGTAACTCTGCCAAGAACGCCTACTTATGAAGATGAGGACATTGAAGAAGCTTTTTATTGTTGTGGTTCAGGTGCAATGTAAATGGAAAATGGAAATGGTTTGGTATCAATTTCTTACAGAACTATTTTTTTTTTAACACAATGCTGCTGGTATTTTGTCTCTCAAGAAATGGTAATTTTCAGTCAAAACTGATAAGGAATGTGGGAAAAAGAAGGGTGGTTTGTGAAAAAGCCAACAACTATAATTAACTCCTTACTTATTAGGCACTAGACCTCTCGGTTAGGCACAGCCCAGGTGACTCACACGTATCAAGATGAGAATAGTTGCATGGAGGCAGAATTGAGAGAGCCTTATGATGAACAAGGTCACTCTTCCCAGGCTCATAAAACACGGCAGCTTTACAACAGTAGTGTAACAAATCTGGTTTTGTTTATTACCCACCAAATCACATCATTTCCTAAATAGTGAAGTTTTTAAAAAAGGCTTCTTTATGCATGAGTAAATAATCTTCTAATGAAATCTTGGTTGGCCTTGCACCCCAACTCTAGTTTATTTAGTAGTGAGATAGCTTTCTCCAGGGAAGGCAGTCAGGAATGGGGGATGGGAACAAGAGAAGTTGGCTCTGGCTACAGGGCGCAGCTGCTCTTTGCTACTAGCCTGCAATGGAGTAATACATCAGTAATTATTTGAAAGACAGATTCCCTGCTTTCCTTGCCAGACAAAACTCTGAGAACTGAGGACTGGAAAGGAGGATAAAGGACTTTCAGTTTACTGGTTTTCCACTCATGGCTTTTTTTCCATGTTAGCAACTACTGCTGCTATTAATTTTCTGATCTTTATGCCTTCAGAAGCCTCGCATACTATGCAAAGTTAGTTTTAGCATTTGAGCACTAATGCTTTTAAGTTTATTAATTAATTTTTACAAAATGTTTCAGTTACTTCTGCCAATAACTTCCATCTGAAAGAATAATGTTTATTTCCTATTCTGTTTTAGGAGTGATTGCAACAGAACACTTGCTCTTCACTGAAGAAAGGTGAAAATAGATAAAAATCCAGATAAGAATAACATACTTCACGTGGCACACCACTCTGTTGTGGTTTAATTTAACAAAAAATAGGAAGCAAACCTAATCTTTGAACTAGTCCTTGAAAATTATGTCAGACTCTATTTACACTAGGAAAATGATGGAAAGTTCACACCATTGCTAAACTAAATTCAGGACATCTAAAGAAATGTTATATTTTCACCACAGTTCACCGAGATTTTCAGGGGAAAAAAATTAAAAATAATTATGAATAATGTTTAAAGTAAGTTTGTTCTTTTGCAAAACCCCCCTCAAATATTATAGATAGGAAAACAAAAGGAAACACAAGCAGCTAGTACACTGCCCCACAGACCCACAACTGGATTCAGGCATAATATAGGAGGCCGCCAGCAATTCTGTGACAACCTCTTCCATAAATAGGATGTTTGAAGGGATTGAGGACCCGACGAAATGTGAGGAACTCCCCATACGACTGGGCACATCCATGCAAATGACATTTATGGAGCATTCACGTCAGAACATAGATGCCCAATGCAGCCCAAGGAGCTTTTGGACTCAAGTCATAAAATGCTTTGGGCTGGAAGGGACCTTTAAAAGTCATCTAGCCCAACGCCCCTGCAGCGAGCAGGGACATCTTTATACCAGACCAGGTTGCTCAGAGCCCCATCCAATCTGGCCTTGAATGCTTCTAGGGATGGGGCCTCCACCACCCCTCTGGGCAACCTGTGCCAGTGTTCCAACAACTCCCAAGATCTCCATTAGCTCTGTGCAGGCATGGCAGAGGACTTGCGTAAACTGATACCTTTCTGCAGCAGCAGCTGGCAACAGGGAAGAAGAATACTCTTGGGCATCTCAAATGGCACTAGACATGTATGTCTGGGCAACTAAATAAAGCCCTAAGTGTTAACCAATGTAAGCTTGAAACAGCAAGAATGGAAGGATTTGAAAGAATTATGCATTCGATGAAATTCCACTGTATTTTTTAGCAAAAAAACCCCAACCCTCTGACTTTGTTCTGTACCACTTATTATAAAATGCTCCATATTCAACCTGTCGGGGAAAAAAATGGGCAAATGTAAATTATTGGCATCAGAATGGCACAGAGAAGCAGCTGAGGACATTACAGTTATGTAAGCCAGCAAATTCTTTTTCACAAAACATGGTTTTAAAATAATGTATTTACTTTCTAAATTTATGCTTGTTAGACTGTTGCATATTCAAGAAGTCCTCATTGACAGACGATTTTCTTTCTCAGCCTTCAGCCAAAAGAGAACATAAAAGCAAGCTTAGCTAAAACAAAACCAACCTCTTCTTCCACCCTGCTTTACCTATAAAGTCTTCTGTGCCTTGTTCTGCTAAACACCCCACAAAACATGAAGTCTACCTCCTTGATCTGACAGAAACAGAAACAAAGCCTCTCACTTCCCTTAAAAGACCAGGAATAGAACTGAAGACAAAATTAATGCAAATAGCCCTCCAAATAACTGTTTATTTCAAATATGCAAAAATGTGGCCTATTAAATTTAGTAGGTGAACTCTTCTCAGTCTTAAAATTCAGGAGTGTATTTTTTGTGTAAACAATACTGCAAGCATACTATTTATTGCATTCCATTAAAGAATTTCAGTTTCTAAAACATAATAAATGCTAAAATCTGTCTTCATACACAGAAAATGCAAAGAACCTGAGATGTTATGTATTACTGCTTTCATTTTTTAATAAAAGGTCGTAAATTACCATTTAACCCATGACTGTCAATTTCCTGACTGACACTATGTGCAAACAGACTGTAACTGCAGCTATGTTTGTCAGAGAAATCAAACAGATCATCTAGAAAGAAGTCAGAACCATATAACAGATTTACATGTACTTGCTCTTTTGGACAGAAAGATTGCCGAAAATATCTTTAAGACTTGTATTGTTCTGTACAGAAGCTAACAACGATAACGATAGAGAAGCACAAAAGAATGAATTATAATGTAATTGTAACAAAATGTTTAAAAAAGTTAAAACCAGAATTCCCATGTCCCCAGTTTCACAACATATGACAGCAGTTAAAGAAAACATTTTTAATTAAAATTTAACTTGTATTAAAATTAATTAAGTTTTAAAGCTGATTGCCAAAATATATTAAGGAAGCCAATGGAAAAGCAGAATATTACAACAGACATAGTTTTATATTTATCTGGATAATGATTCACAATATAAAAAATATAGAGAAACAAATGTGACTCCCCAAGTCATATGCCCACCACAGAACGATCAAGGAATCGGTCTCATATGGAGAGCACTGTGCTCGTCTGTTTTGGAACTTCTGGTGTAGCAAGGAAATAAAAAAGGTTGACCTTATAACAAGCAATCTAGTCATGAAACTTAAGATACCAGGCTTCAGTTCCAGTTGCAGAATTCCTGCACAGGATTGTTAAAGCCTCTTCCCTTCTCTGCATTCTGCTTCCCCCTTTCTAAAAGGAATACAACAGAACTCGTCTATCTTGCAGGGAGTGCTAGAAGGTAAATAAAGGCAGTGTCTATAAGGAAAAAAGATAGACCGCTGCCTTTATTTGGTACGGCAGTTTCTATATCCCAAGAAGAGAGAGAAAACGCATACAAATCTTGAATATGAATCTTCTCAAGTTCAGGAATATTTAATTCTTGTTCATCTTCACTGTAATTCTGGTAATCCGCATTTTTATAACATAAATTCGGGTTTTGGTTGTTCTGCTTTTTTTTTTTAATTTTTTTTTCTTTCAACTCTTCTATCACACGGGATCTTCATTAAATAAATCCCCAAACGAGGCATAATGATGTCAAGTGCTAGCATCTGCCTAGCTATATATGGGGGAAAAAATCCACATAACCCAGAAACAGAAGTGGATATAGGATGATAAACTCTTTGAGCTTGTGAGAACAAAGGCCAGATCCAACATAAGATGAACGTTTTTGTATGGCAAAGGATAAGGTACTGAACTGGAAGTTGCTGTAGCTGACAGTACTCCCTCCCCTGGCCAAAGATTAAGCTTTCCCGTGCTCTGGTATCACCATCTATAAAAGGGCTTATTTGTAATTCATCTTCCTTTACATTTTATTCTGAGATCTATAACTTGCCAGCCTTGTAGAAACCAAAGTATTATTTTATTTTGGTGAAGATATAATAATATGTAGACAAAACAAATATTAGCTGCAGTAACTCCTAGTGTTGAAATTCCCCATCTGTATTTTCATATCACAGTGTTACATTTTTACCTCAAAGCACTTCGATTAACTGAACTTCTTACCACCATTCAGGATGTGATTTTATTATTTCCATTTTGCAGATAAAAAACCCAATGAAATAAGCCTCTACAGCTTAAATAAGGCCACAATGAAGAAGACAGCTAAGGTCCAAACAAAAGTTTCTGAAAGCAAGCTTTCTATCTTTATATTTTTTGTCTTGACACTGCTATAAAAATATAACCACGTATAAAGTTAATAATTTTTATTAATTTTTAGTTAAATATGATAGTTATTGATACCAGACTTGTGCCACTTGTAAGTGCAGAGGGCTGTATGTTATTACTTGACCGCCCAGATCAAAAGAAAGCTTTGAGAACACAAGAAAGGTGTTTCATTTTGCTATAATTTTTACAGTCTAAATCCACTGTTTCTAGCTCAGGCTATCATCGTGCTATTGTAAGGAAAATCTCTAAGCCAAATCTCCTGTTTGCTCTTGCAACAGCATTCTGGACAGCACCTTCTCTTCACGAGAGCAGTACAATCCAGCCAAGCACCCCTCAGTATCACCACCTTTCCACAGTCAATGAATTCCCTACCCGCCTCCTTGAAGACTAAAAAAGTACCCCATATGCAGTATTTCTCTTCCTATTCTAAGCTTTTAGATATGTACAAAAAGGCTTGTTTGCTATGGGAAGCATACGTCAAGAGGGCTTTTTATGATTGGCTGTATTCCAGGGTGCAGTTCTTTCAGCTTGCAGGTAGGTGTTTTTCTTTGTGTTGGAATTTTATCTCTGAGGATTGGCTATCACACATACACAGTTTTAGCTACGCCAAAATCCAAAGAAGCCAAATAAATGCGAGGAACGCTTTTGGAGCCACAATACATACTTGCTGCGAGCAGTATATGAAACCATGATCAGGGGTAGTTTCAGCAAAAGCTGAAAACTAACGTTGATGTGTTAGCCCAAGAGTCCCGATTTCCCCCACAAAGAATAAAAATGCTATTTTGAAAAAGCAAACCCCCAAAACTACCATCTTTATACATTTAACTACTAGCTCCATTAGAAGAGCAATTAAAAAATCAATTTAAACCAAATAGATTATTTCAGATACTAGTTTCTACCCACCACAATACTAAATAGACATTTCTCATGCACAAAATCGAATCCAAAAGTATAGTTATGAATGCGCGTTTTTTTCCCCAGTTACTTTTTTTCTTCCATAAGAGACAAAAACAACCTACTGAGAAATCAGAACTCCTATATTAACTAAAAGATATTTCACAATACCTTCACGATCAATTTAACTTTATGTTATAGAAAAGCTTTTAAAATGCCTGGTCTCTTGGTACTTTTAACAGAAATTGCTTTGGACCATCTTTGCCCCAGAACATAATTCCTGGCTTGCATCGCTTAATAGTGTATACTGAAAAAGGAGTACCCTTCAGTTTTTGGGGGCAGATGACTGTACTTAGATTTATACAAATGCACTACCATCAATTTAATTTTACCACTATCAAATACTTCGGACAGAAATTAGGAGCAACCAACAAAAAGTTTCCTAAAGTCTCTGCGGAGTCATTACTTGAGGGCTGTTTTTTAGTCGCAACTAAAAATCTGGCATCACCATTTTGATCGGACACTGGCAAGGTTACCCTTTGGTTTGCAATCCGTTGTGCAGCGCAAACCCACAGCAATCCCCGAGTGCTGAAATTAGCTTTATACGGTGCATGGAAACACCACGGCCGAACACTCAGATATCAGGTCAGGGCCCAAGGAAGGAAACACATGGTCTGATCAAGGTGAACAGGGTGACTTGATGTCTGGAAGAGGGCTTGAGGGTCTGCTTCCATCCCATCTGCTTCCCTGCCCGCCTTCACACAAGCACCCTGCCCCCCCTAACTACCGCCCAGGCAGCCCTGCGGGACAGCGCCCGGATCACCCCGCCGCGCCCGCAGCCAGCAGCGCGCCCTCGGGGGAGCCCGGTTCCGCTGCGCCCAGCGAAGGCTCGGCCGCGCCCGCTCCCGAGGAGGCTTCACCTTCCGCGGGGAGACAGAAAAACACCGCCGGCCCGCAGGGATCGACCGGGCCACGCCGGAGGCCGCTGCCGCCGAACCGGCCCCCTCACGCCAACGGAAACC
>Ga0065711_1008540_pt1 | contig 22480 bp, 22 predicted proteins | sample Hoacrofraction12_FD_59098 | JGI IMG/M metagenome (GOLD analysis project Ga0065711, IMG submission 59098) | Hoatzin crop microbial communities from Cojedes, Venezuela - Epithelial fraction 12 v2 (version 2) | ecosystem: Host-associated > Birds > Digestive system > Esophagus > Crop | place... | reverse complement strand
GGGAGGGCGCATGCGCCAGCCTGACAGGGCGCGGAGTGCGCATGCGCAGCTAGCGGCTCGGCGCACCTCGTTGAGAAAGCCCGAATCGTCCCCTTTTGGGGTGCAATTTTTCCACTCGCGTGGAGTCATCTGGCGTGCGACGGTGCCCGCCTCGCTTTGACAACGACTGCAGTGCCCGTACACCTTCTGAAATTCAGAAAAATTATGGTTTACCCGCCAGGGTGGGACACCAGGCGGTTTCTGGGTGAGGACGGATCGTGGCGGCTGAGGGCATGGCCAGGCCCCTTCCAGCAGCAAACCATGGAGAAAACGCACGTATCTGCACTAGGTGGGGAGAGTACCAGCTGCTTCACGTTTTTTCCCCTCGATGTCATCAATCCTTAAAAGGTCACACTCTCTGCAACGTCCAAATTGACACCAGTCTCGCCCCGGCAAAGCACCAACCCGCTGCTGCCGCTGAACGGTTGCACGTCTGGACGCTGCCTGAAGCCGGCAACCGCGCAGACTGGAGCTGGTAACGAAGAACAAAGGCTATAGATAGTCATCTGCCAAGGCACTCGCCATCCTCGACACCTTATCAAACATAGTCACAGGCAGTATTTTTTTTCCTGCACCACCAATTAATAGCAGCAATTCCACTGCTTAATGCAAGGCTCCCACCAGCACAGCGCTGGAAAACACGACCGTGGTTGTTTATCAGGGTGTCCACACCAATGCTGTAATACGAGGTTTAGATTACAGCGACTCCTCGCTAGCATGACATGTCACAGCAACACAAAAACCAGTGCTTGGGCTGAAAAGTTACAGGATCTGGTACTACAGTCACGCCAATTCAGTACATTAGACGGTGCTACTGAAAAATACAAATACGTTAATAGCTGACATTTAAATGCAAGTGAGCTTATACAGTGCCACTCCAAGAAGTGCTTAATTTTCAGGATATTAAGCTGGGCAATGCATGCAAGCTCTCTTTAAATTAGGCTGCTTTTTGGTGTACTCTTCAGAACATTTAATAAGAATTTAATCATTAAGAACCCCTTGAATGGTATCAGAAAATTCACATAACCAACATATTGTCCAGGTGGTTATAACAGGAACAAGACAGTAATAAACCTGCAACATTTTATTAAGAAAAAAAAAAAACAGCTTCAGAATAGATCAAATGTAGTAACGTTTCCAAAAAATACCAAAAGGTACAGTGTAAATCATCTTCTCATTAAATATAAACTAGCATTTTTTGATGCACTGCATCAATGTTTTGCATCTATGTTGATGCAAAAGAATTTTTTTGTTGCATCCTGGCACATGGAAAATGTATACACTGAAACAGGATGACTGACACCACTTTTTAACTACTCAAATTCTAACAAGGGGACTTTTTTTTTTAAAAAAAACAATCCTACTAGTAATTAATGAAATAAAACAACGTAACACCATTACATTTAGTTTGCTTCTGCTAAGGTATATTTTTTCAACATTAAAAATAAGGGTTTAAGTACTATATAGCATCAAGGATGCACTCTGACTTTAAAACTGCTATACAAACAAAAGCCCTTCTACTGTCAAATGCTTTTCAATGTTGAAGTTCCTGGTAAATGCTAGTTAACTTGGGATTTGAGATAAAAATGCAAGGAAACCAACTCTGTAAGAAGTCAAATGTAAATTCTTCAAGAACAATAAAAGGAATTAAACCCACTTCAAACACCATAAACATTTCTGGATGCAGCAAGCCAACCATTCTTTTACCTGATTGTACCTAAATCTCATTGCTATAGAACAGTGGTAAGCTCATCAGCTCCTGGTCTGGAAGCAATTCTGAAGAGGTGCCTCAGTTTTAGGGATCATATAAATTCACATTAAGGACACCTGAGTTCTTACTACCCTACAGATTCCGATGCACAAAGCTAGGCTTAAAGCAAGTGACTACACGCTGCTGCTTAACGCCTTACACGTGCTGGCAAACTGAGGGCTTTCCTCCAGAAACGTTCCCCATTTTCAGCCAATTTCAAGATGTCTGACCAGTTCTGATCAGCTTCGCATCTCACCTCTCTTTGGTATAGACAAACAAGTGCCATTAGATTGCTTGCCTCTAGCTATTTGTAAGAGCCAGAGAAGACCCTCCAGGGCAAGGTACACAAGATGAGAATCCTGTGTCTAGGAGGGTAAGGAACTCTACCATACCACTGACTTCCGTGAGAACGGTTGTATTTATTTCTATTAAATTATTCAAAAATGTGAAGTTATTGCATTAAGTTTATGAAAAAACTTACAAAAAGAAATAAAGCAAAAGTTTAAGAAAAAAACAGGACAGATACTCCATTTACAGAGGAGAATGATGAACTTGAGCTATTTGTAATATAAATTATTCTCATACTGCCTGTGCAGTAGTCCTGCAATATGATCTGGACCACTTTTAAGGGTAAGAGTAGAATAGTCTACATCCCAATTACATATTTTGGGTCTCAGCTAACAGCTTTATTTGTGAAAGTGAGGATGAAAAACATTTAGTTTTCAAGAAAAGAAAAAAAAATTGAACTTTAAAACCACAAAGAAGTACAACCAATACTCCCATGAAAAATGCCGCTACATCACTATGAAAGTATTCATGGACTGAGGCTCTGTGCCAAACTGCAGTCCAAAGGAAAGTTCATAGGCAGTCCCTAAAAAAGTCCTAAAATGGGGTTTGTAATGAAACACTTACATAATCTTTACCATAAAAGAGCGGTCAAAGAACAGATATTGAGCACTCCTAAACAAACAAAAAAAGACTTTTAAAATTTGTGTTTGTGTTTTGGTTGCAAGATGAACCAAAATCAGTGTTTGTCATCAGCTGGGCAACAGAATCTTTTCCAACCAGGTGACGGTGCCACTCCAGCGGATCAGTTTCCCCACTTTCCCCCCCCTCAGGGCATCATGTCTTTTACCACTGGAAGGAAAAGTAACACAGACAGATAGCTCTGCCATCATCTTAGCAAGAAGTCTGGAGAATTTCAGTGATGTATGCTGTGTTCTTCTGCCCACTTTTATCTCAGTTTCTCAGGTAGGTGGGATCGGTGCTCAAGTCCATCTGTCGGGCTAGCCCACTGTTACGAAACGGCTTCCTTTGTGCTGAGACAGCGCTGTTCTTTGTTCCTTCAGGATCCCAAAACGTTCATTCAGCGTCATCCCTGTCTGAAAAATAAAGTCATTTAACCATAAACTTAAAAGAAGTTAGGTTAATTTAATCAAAGTAATGGAGACAAGAATAATTTTTTCCTCATTCTGTATCGTCACTTGACTTCTTAATTGCCTCACTTGAATTAAAGAAAAAAAAAAGGACGTTTAATTTAATTTCATCATTTCCTGCACCATTTAAAAATCAGATTGGACTATACATCAAGAGAATTCCTTAAGAACACATGGTACACAATGTCAAGACTGAAAGTCTACTCAAAATATTGTAACTTAAACTGAGAGCAGACAGACGGAAAAAGGGAACTTTCACTACACTCGTTTCCCCACACAGATTCTATGCAACTTTAACCGTGTTAACGCAGGTTGCTTTCCAGTCCACCCAGCTGAGGCAGTAGGCTGGAGTCTAGTTCAAAAGTTCAATTAATTTTACAATATAGTAGTAGACTATTTTTGACACACTGCTTATTCACAGAAGGAACAAATCCAGACCAATGTCCTGACCCCATGTAGTTTTCTACAGCTGGCAGTAAGGAGCTGATTACAAGAACAGCACCTAACTCTGTCACCCTGTAAGAATTCCTTCAATGACAGCACTAAGATTCCAGCACTAAATTACCTGTCGTCATGAAACTTTTGAAAAATCACTCATCTTTCAAGCCTGTACGTCATCACATTTGATTTTTTTTTTCCTAGATGGATAGCAGAAGTTGCCTTATAAATTCAGCTGTCAGGATTCCACGCAGGTTACACAACTGAAAGCAGCTCATCCCTGAATTATGCACGCTTGCCGATTCAAGAACAGCAGGAACACCAGAAGGCTTTTAGAAATATTCAACAATTTAAATGTCATTTAAAGCATGTGGTCATGCAAGACATGAACTAGAGGAACAGGAACAGTGAGTTTAGTTACTTGCTTGAAGTTACATAGCAAGTTAGTGGAAGAACTGGAAGTGGAAACAAGAAGTAGTCACTAGTTCCCTTTTTCTGTCACTAGTGAGTCTAGGAGGAAAGTGCCTGGCTCACTAGCTTTTATCTGTCTTGAAACTACTCTTCCACAGTTACGGAAAGAAACTGCATTTACCTGTTTCCCAACACTATTAATATCAAACTGGAGCGGAACCCCTTTAGGAATCTTCTTCTCTTCAGATTGGTCCCTCTTCATCAGAAAGGGTGGCACAGGAGTACGACTTAATCGTAATTTCTGGGAACTGTGAAAGGAGAATTTTACAAAGGGCATGGTGAATTTGTGTTTTATGCAATAAAGCCTTAATGCTGACAGCGATGTGAATTTTTCATCAAGCCATTTGATCAGGCTGGCTGAATAGCTGGAGGGCACAAATTCAAGAAGGTAAAAGTCAGGCAGAACTATAAAAGGGTAGCATTTGTTATTGTTATCAGACAGCAAATGTCCTGACAGGCAGCAATCTTATCTTTTATGTCTCAGTCCTACTGACAAATCCATAATTTGCCGTTAATTATTCCCATAAATACAAAAAATAAAAATCGGTACAGTCCTCCTTACACATAAAATGCTACTAATAAAAAAAAGCTATTCAAAAGATGTTTAAAATAAAACACCTCATGAAACAAGAGTACCATCAACTCCCCAAAGACAAATACAGTAATGCTTTCTTTGAGCACAACTCTAGCAGTATCTTTATGAATTAGAGAGGAACTATTACCATCACTCAATAGCTCATTCATTTTCATTCAGACAGGGGACAAAACGAGCTGCAATTCTGTCTGATCTGGGAGAGGCAGACAAGGTGAAAATCTACCAGCCCACCACTCTTCAACTCCATATACAAGCTCCTAACGGCGAGATGCCTTGTGAAATCTAGCTGTGATATTATTCAATCACAGCTCAGAAACACCCAGAAAGGGGCCAGATTTAAAAGTCTTCACAAGAAGCTGTGACCTTGAGGTCACCTGAAATACTGTCTGCAAGGAACTTGCCAAATGGCACACAACAGCAATTTCAGTTATTCTGAGAACATTTCAGAACTTTTTTGAAAACTCACATTGGGGTTATGATTGCTCCTGGGTTGTCAATAGATACGGTCAGAATCCCTCCACTCGTGGTAGAAGTTCGCCATCTAGTTTGAAAACACAGAAATCATTTAGAAAAACATTGCAGAAATTTCAGTCAGGGTATCTTTAAATGTGTGTCCAAAACACTGGCTAGCAAAGAATGCACAAGCTTTCAGAATACAGGCCAGTACAAAGACCACATGCAGTCAAAAACTCTACAAGAAGCTTGGCTATTGATTCTTGTATCTTTTACATTATCTAAACCTATTCAGGCAAGTACTAGATATATGCTGGCAAGGTGTACCAGAACTACAGCGCTGACTGAAATGTTCACTTTTTAAAAACATTCCATTTCCTTGCCACAGACAGGGCCAAAACGGTCCCCACAGCAAATCAAAGAGGTGACAGACTGCAGGTCTGTAGCATACGCTGCTTATGGAGCCTGTTGTGTTACCAACAAACAAGCTGCAAAGAGCAGGCACAGAATGATATGGGAAAAATACATGGGGGGGAGAGCCAAGTGTCTACCTTGTGACCTGCCTTGCTTATTTCCAAACTGCTTCAGAGGCTTACATGTATATTAAATAAAATGGAAATACATCAAGAGCTCAGGAGAACATTGATATTTGCATTTTTCTTCTAGTCTATGCAGTATTCATGACTGGTGGAGATTAGTCTGATCCTCTGAAGCTACCACCTTCCCCCTCATTCCTGCAAGCATCTTATGAAAACAAACTCCTCCTGGTTAAATTAGAAGATAATTTAGGAAATAACTGAGAATAGGGGGAAGATCACTGTCACCCAGCTGATATGCCTACAGAAGAAAAAAAAAAAACCCATTCAATTATCATAGCCAGGAAGCCAGAACTAAAACGAGAATCAAAATGAGTAACCAAACTGAAGTTTTCCAAATTAAATACTTACTGACGAGTTCTCTTTACTGTCTGATTATCAAGATCATCTGCTGACTGCACTTGGGCCTGCACCTGAAAACACATCAATACAGACACCGATCTGAATACTGTTTCAATTCCCATTGTAGCAGCTGGAAATAACAGCAGTTCAAGAATGGAAGTTTAAAGCTGTTTGTACACTGCACAAACAGGTTCATGCTGTTTAATATCTTTGTCAGCGACATGGACAGTGGGACTGAGTACACCCTCCGCAAGTTTGCCAATGACACGAAGCTGTGTGGCGTGGTTGACACGCTGGAGGGAAGAGATGCCATTCAGAGGGACCTTGACAGGCTGGAGAGGTGGGCCTGCATGAACCGCATGAAGTTCAACAAGGCCAAGTGCAAGGTCCTGCACGTGGGTCAGGGCAACCCCAAACACAAGTACAGGCTGGGCGGAGAGTGGCTCAAGAGCAGCCCTGAAGAGAAGGACTTGGGGGTACTGGTGGATGAGAAGCTCAACATGAGCCAGCAGTGTGCGCTTGCAGCCCAGAAAGCCAACCGTATCCTGGGCTGCATCAAGAGAAGGATGGCCAGCAGGTCGTGGGAGGGGATTCTGCCCTTTTACTCCACTCTCATGAGACCCTGAAGTACTGCATCCAGCTCTGGAGCCTACAACATAAGAAGGACATGGATGTGTTGGAGCAGGTCCAGAGGAGGGCCACAAAGATGATCAGAGGGCTGGAGTACCTCTCCTACAAGGACAGGCTAAGAGAGTTGCGGATGTTTGCCCTGGAGAAGAGAAGGCTCTGGGGTGACCTTAGAGCAGCCTTCCAGTACCTGAAGGGGGCCTACGGGAAGGATGGAGAGGGGCTTTTCACAAGGGTGTGTAGTGATAGGACAAGGGGGAATGGCTGTAAACTAAAAGAGGGAAGATTTAGATTAGATATTAGGAAGAAATTCTTCACCATGAGCGTGGTGAGGCACTGGAACAGGTTGCCCAGAGAAGCTGTGGCTGCCCCCTCCCTGGCAGTGTCCAAGGCCAGGCTGGACGGAGCTCTGAGCAGCCTGGTCTAGTGGAAGGTGTCCCTGCTCATGGCAGGAGGGTTGGAACCAGATGATCTTTAAGGTCCCTTCCAATCCTTACCATTCTATGATTCTGCTTTCAGAGGACTTAAAAGATAACTTTATAAGATATTGGGAAGAAATTATTTTAAGAACACAAAATGATTTAAACAAAATTGTCAATGACAGTAACTTCACCAATAAAGAGATGGAAACATTTTTGAGGACTATGTCAGCAAACATACACTTTACCAAGATACACCAAAATGTTATCAGGCCAGCAAGAAAAACCTGGCTAGCTCCTAATCTGATCAATCTGATCAACATACATAATATCCATTATGCCACTAAGTCCCACTCCTGTTTAAAAGGACTTTTGTTTTGTTTTTCTTCCTCCTGATCCCGTCTGTATTCTGCAATCCATGCAGATGGAAGATGGGAGCTACTTACAGTCACAACAATGGCAGATGTAGAATAAGGGCACAAATGAAAACCAAGAACACCAGTGTCATTCAGTGCACACTCTCTATTCTCTCGATCTTAATCAAAATGACTAAAAAAATAAAAAAATCCTAAAGTAACTAAAATAGCAACTTAGATAACTACAATAAATAACCCCAAAATAACTACAAACCCCCACAATACCCCAACAAACATAATCACATTCTAAAAAATGTTTCTGGTCTATGCTGCACCGAAAGGCAACTTTTGAAAGCTGCACAGTGCTTTCTAACACTCACTTTTAAAAACAAAAACTGCCCTCAAACACTTTGACAAGTTCCATGCCCCCCTGAACAGTCCAGGTCCACTGAAACAGGAACCAAGACTCAATGGGTTATAGAAACTGATGAGGGCAAGTACATTTTGCTAGAAGAACCCATACCTATTTCCCAGTCTACTTCAAGCTTCTACTCAGATCTCATATTAAAAGTCAATTTGTTCATGTCAGTATTATAGGTTAGCTTAGAACCTGTGGCACAGTTTTGTTGTTTTCAGTAATTTTTATTACCTTCAGGCCCCTTCTAAACAGGAAAGTTGCTTGACGAGTGTCTTTCTGCTGATTTAGTTTGTTTCCAATTCTGGCAAAAGTGGATGGCATGTTATTCCTGTAGTATGTATTAAACTATAGTTATTAAAGGCTCCACAGGTAACATCTTAGAGAGACTACTATGAAAGTCAGGAAACTGCCAATACATCCATAACAACATCTGCAATGCTGCTTCTTTGAGGCTCAACATTTTAGTTGCAATAAGCTTCTCATCTACAACACACATTAATCATAAGTGGAGCAATCACTTCTGTTACACAGAAGCCTTGCACTCCTGTCACAGGACAGTGTGGTTATTAACTATGTTTTTTACTTCGCTCAGTATCCTCCAGCACCTTAAGCACTGCTGATCAGATGAAAAAAAAAGAAGCAGTCTTGGTATGTATAAAGAAAGTTTGTTTACAGTTTCCATAATAGTCACATAGTGAAAATTTTCACCATGGAAACCAGTTAAGGCACAGTTCCTAACAGACACGTTAATTCCAGCACAAACAGAACATGCAATAGCTTCCATGAAACTGAAGATGGCACCAGCTTCCACAAAGGCATTTTCTTTAGAATGTTCAGTCACTAAACCATAGCTGTCACTTCAAAGCCACTGAAATCCACGCTGGCCATTTCCATACAGGCTGCCTATGATTTAAAGGAAGGCAGCATACCAGGGGCTCAGATAGAGTGGCTTTGTATATCTGGCTTTGTATCGAGGTTACTTTTTTCCCCACTCTTGGCTTCCAGAGTTGTAGAACTTCATGCACATAGCAGTCTTGACCATAGTACTACTGCTGGTACCTACCATCTTCTCTTGGACTCAGCCCTGTCAAACAAGACTCACTACAGAAGGTTGTCAAGAAGAGTTCAGCAAGCAGACACGGTATTTTACCTTCTGTTTAGCAGGGCAGGCCTCCTAAGGGCTGGAGCTTGTTTTCTCTGCATTTCAGATTGCCTCTGCAGGTTTGCTTTCTTTTTCAAAACTGGGTAATTCCGCTGTGCGTTCTTAAAAAACAGTAAATATATAGCATATATGTACACTGTATACACACAAACAATTTTCCTTCAATTTCCATTTACAAACGGCATATAGAATATGTACGGCTCTGCTGACCTTTCAGACTTGTATAATTTGAAAATACCTTCTACACTCATGAATTCTGTAATTTCCCTCATTGCCAGGAAAAAAAAAAAAGCAGAGCTTAGGAGTTACTTTCTGATGACTGTATCTCCCTAAATTGACAAAATACATGCTCCACATATCTTTTCTTCACAAATCCAAAAGCAATCCCCATTTTATGGTACTGAATGAGGTGGAGCAGGCAACAATGCACTGGAGGAGCGCAGAAGAGGCAGTCTGCTGATGGAGTTAAGTATTTTGCAAAAACTTCCATTTTTGTAACAGGCTCATGCTTAACCCCAGCATGTCAGCTGAATCATTGGTTTGTAACAAAGCAATGCGAAGACAAGAAATCCTAATAAGTGACCTTTTCTTATGAAAATACAGTAACTACCTCCGTACTTGCACAGAATATACTTCTGTACTTCAATTTCCATGACTTGCAACCCAGTTAAGTGTTAAAAAACCCTTTCAAACCTGGTCATTAACCACCTTCCTCAAAATGAGCAAGAACTTAGCTTACCCATTCCCAATTTAATAGAAGGCTGTACCAGACGTCTGCATTTTATATTTCAGTAGCACTGTTCTGAAGCCATTGTGTTTAATTTTTTAATCCGTTTTCACATGAACCACCAGAATTGTATTAATTACCTTCTCGCTAAGTGGCTGTCTGTTCAGAGGACTAATTCCTTTGCGTGAACCCATTGCTTTCTTGGCTGCCAAGCCAGTTATAACTCCATAAGAACGCTTCTTCCCTGCTATCCTCTTTCTGCGTCCCAAACGATTTTTACCATAACCTGCAATAAGCATGAAGAGAGCAACAATTCTTATTGAAAGAAAAAGCTTATGCTATGCAGGCAACACAAGTTATCTGTCTGCACACTTCGAGCCTTAGAGTAGAAGCTATCGCTACACTTGAAGACAATTTGGTCATTCAGTTATTTTAGCAGGTCTCGCCCAATCCCTAGCACAACAATAAGCAGCTTCTCATATAAATTACAGTTTTGCTCTAGCTCATTGTATTAATTTATGTTGAAAATTTGTTATCTGACATGTCTACAGAGACAACTTCAAGTCATTCTGGCACAGAAAACTACCAAAATACACTGAAATGGAACTTCATCAAGTGCTGAATAATAAAAAAACCCCAAAACAAAAAAAAACCCAGCACCCCACCTGCCGGGTCTCAGCATCCGTGAAAGGACAGGAACGACTCTCACACCCATTGCTAAGATACACAGTCAGATACTTTTATTCCCCCGCTTCTGCGGTTATATACATTTGCCATATCTGTACACACGATTACACTTACATCGGATAGGCTACAGACATACATCACACACCGTTCACAAGCCCCACATTCCCTTATAATTGGCAACTACGCACTAACACCAATAGCAACAGACCGCCTGCATGTCCTTGAACACATCTTGTTTTTGCTAACCCACATCATGTACACTCTCAGAACTTTCTCAATTGCTATTCTTAGCTGTCCTTTCCAGCAGCCTATGCTATGCTAACTGTTTTGCTTAAGCGGCCTAGTCATGCTAACTCTCAAACTACATCGACCCCAACACCCACCCATTCAGCAAACTTTAAACTACCAGTTTAATTTAAAGAAAAAAAAAAGCAACTTCAAAGCCTATTTATTTAGATCAGTGGTTACCAAGACATGACTTCCGAAAAAAGAACATAGCCGCTGGCCCACAAAACCATATTAAACAGTGTATGAATTACATCACATTTAAAGTGTTTTCAATTAGAAGTCTGCATGGCAGTCTGGACAAAACTAAGAATTGAAAGCAGCCTTTGCATGTAGAACGCTTGTAAGTCTGAGGTCTGTAGTATAAACATTTCAAATCTCCAGTTACAGGGGCTTGGTTAACCCTGTCTGGAGCCATTTAGCTTCACGCTATGAATACAGACCATGTTTCAGTTTTATCCCTAAGCATCAATCCCCTCTAGAACCTCAGACGGCAAGATAAATTTAAGACTAAGAAGTCGGCTCTACAGCAACAGACACATCTAGTTTTTATGTATCAGACTTCACAGCATCAATAATAAATCTGTGCTTCTTCAGGAGACAGGAGCCATCACATCAGCCAGGCCATCGATCAGAAACCAGCTTAGACAAATTTGCCATAGAGAAACTGCTACGTACCCACATTTTGTGGACAGTTAGCAATGCTGCTCTTTTCAAAGAGAAAAGCTGAGAAACAGGGTTACTTAGGCTGCAAGAGACCTCGCGAGCTCTCTGGACCAACTTCTGCTCAAATAAATGACAGCCTCAAAGTTAGCTCAGCCTGCACAGGGTTTTGTGCAGTTGCATTCCGTGTATCACCAAGGACAACTTTTATTTAAACGAACAATGTTCTTCTCTCTGAAAAGAGTCCAGCTCAAGTTCCTCGCTTCTTTCCAGAGAGTTTGGCAGCCACTTCTAAAACCACAAGGAATTGAATGCTGTTGACCATTTGTGGTTTCTGTAGCTGTCCACAAACAACAGAGGATTTGCTACTTATCAGAGTGACTTCAATGGCAACAGAGCAGCAATAAATCTATCACTCGTAAGTTACTAATAACTACAATGCTCAGAAGAACTCTTGAATGATACCTTCTGCTCAAAAAACACTCTGAAAGAGGTTTGCTTTCAATGGTAGAAAATGTGTGGAGCTGTACAGGAGGGAGCAGTTAAAGCTATTCACAACATCGCAACATGTCATGAATCTGGCAATTATGCAGAAAAAATGTTTGCTTTATCCTAGAACAAGGGCAGGCAAGGAGGGAAGGTTCCCAGAGAGAAAGGTAACTGCCAAGACAGTTGTATTTAGAGTCTTATATTAGCAGCTTAAGTTCCTCCTAAAATTCCAAATTCTAATACTTGCTTTTGTGCCCTTTGGATCATAAACTGCCATTTGACAACTGTGGTCATAAATAGAAGCCTACATGTTTGATAATCTACAACTTCAATTCACTTATTCTTTCACCTACACAAATATTCTTATACTTGGGCTGGCTGATGTAAAATATTTTCTTCCGCTGTCACCAGTTTACTAAAGATGCCCAAATGAAGCAAGACTGCCATGTTGGCCTGTACAAAAAGCAAACATGACATCCCATTGATGCCTAAAGTCACCTGTGTCTAAAACGCTAACTACGAACTGCTGCTACAATAAATGACAAAAGCAATGACAAAGTGGTGATCACTGTAAATACACCAGTATTTGGCTGGGATAGAGTTAATTTTCCTCCCAGTAGCTGCTATGTTTTGGATTTAGTAGGAGAAGAATGTTGGTAACACTGATGTTTTCAGTTGTTGCTATAAATCAAGGACTTTTTCCAGTTTCTCATATTCTCACATTTCAGGTGTGGAGGAGCTGGGAGGGAGCACAGCCAGCTAGACAGCCAAGCTGGCCAGTGGAAATATTCCATACCATTAACATCATGCTCAGTTTATGAATGGGGGTTGGTGGGGGGCAGGAGGCTATCGGCTTCCCCCCAGGAGTCTGAATCCTCTGTTGACTGGGAGTTTGAACTTTTTTCGGGCTGGAAATCAGTTGTCAGGTGGTGAGAAAAACTGCATTGTATATAGTTTGTTTTCCATATTCATTATGATCATTGTTACGATAATTACTACTCTTAGTAGTATTTACTTTGTTGTCGTAGGTTGAGATAAAGCCCATTTAATGCGAGTTTCCCCATTTGTCCATTTCTCCTCCCCAACCCACAGGGGGAAGGGCGAGTGAGCAGCTGTCTACTGCATAGTTGCCGGCTGCCGGGTTAAACTACAAGAGCTGTGTATTTGTGTTAAATAAATGCTACTAAACAAGAAATTGCATGTATTAACTTGAACACTTCATTAGCTTGGACTGAGGTGGTAAACTTTCTGATTATTTTTCCGTATTTTGATAATCCAGTGCTAAAAAGTTAAATTTTCAAAATTGAACACAAGCAAAACCAGTCTATACTTCAAGCAGGTGCTGGCCATGTAATGGACTAAAACTTAGGAATCATTTTAGACTATCGTTTATTTAAAAAACCTCTGACAGTTACTCAGGTAATCTACAGTAAAACTGTTATTGTGCATTTTTCCTCTCTTCACTCCATGCCTATGTGATTTTTTTTCCCCACTTGTCTATTCCACTGTAAAAACATTGACTTAAGAAGGCTGACATTGTGCTTCCTTTGTATCCCAAGGTCTTAACAACAAAAGCCAACTTGGACACTCTGCACTATCCATTTACATATCCCAGAGGCAGCATTACAGTCTGCAGTAACAGCTATTTTGGGGAGGCCTACTAAGAGAATTTTACCTAAAAAATATAAATATGCTGACTCTTTTGCACAAAGCTCTGAGCTCTGGCAAGGCCTCCACATTCCCTAATATACAGGCTTTGGCATAAGCACTCTTTCTATCCATCTCTGAGAAGGAACAAAGTATCAACACAACTTCCAACACTAAAATAGCTTTTTAAAATCAGAAAAAAAGCCAATCTTCCCTTGAGTGAAACAGAGTCCATCAAGCACCTAAGCTCCCTGCTGACCTAACACGTCAATGGCTTTCTCACACTGAACCAGAAACAAAACCAAAGACAAATGCATCACAAAGAACTGAATTATAGTCAAAACTGCATACACTTCGATTCAAAAGACATTTAAAGAACTTTCAAAATACATTTGTTCAAAGACATTTGGGTGTCTTTTAAAGATGCCTGAACTGATCATGTCAATCCACACATTTTCATCAGGTTACATTTCAGCTAAAAAAAAAAATAAAAAATTGCGTAATCCACATTCTGTTTGACATACACACCTTTCTGCTGTTGGATTCCCCACTTGGAGCCTGGTGTCATGAACTGTCGAGTTCGATTCTGATGAAGACCCCTCTTCATTTTGGGGGAATATTGCTTTCTCTCTTCTTTCTTGTTCAGTTTAATAATATCATCTGTAAGAAGAAAAAGAAAAATTTGACATACTGCAGACATATTCTAGTTCTGAAGAAAAAAACCCTTGCAGCTTGAAATCATAGGAAACAGACCAGTTAATCTTGCAAAGCCAGCACAAACAAGTTAAGGTTCCAGAAATACTATTGCCTTAAAACATCCAACCCCTGTTAGTCTTATGAAGTACTTTATAATATAATGCTCTAGCAAAAGAGAAGCAGTTGCATACATCCAGAACATCCAAGAGACTTGAAAGATCATGGCATTCGGCCCAACATTAAATTTTAAATTGAATGACTCCATTAGTTTCTGTGTGCCACTAAAGAAAATGTAATCCCACCTCGCCCCCAGACTTTGCAGATTCCAGACAAAATGTCAATTCAAGCCTTAGTTCTTCCATACTAAATTACTTAAGAAAAATTACACAGAGAGAACTCAGCTTATCAGTTATCTTCATATGGTCAGAGGTTGAGATTATGGGAAAAAAGCAAGCGAGGCTCCTCTCCCCAGGTATATGCAATCCAAAGTAATCACCTCATCTACTATCCAGAGAAACAATGTTAAACAAATTATTCACTGATTTAAAAGTATGTCTAAGACAATAAACTGATGAAAAGTGAACAGCAGATCTGTCAAGTGCAAACCATGCCACACCAGCTTCATTTCCTTCACTGATCTGGTAGCTAGCTCAGGAGATAAGCATAAAGCAACAGATGTGGCATGCTTTTATTTGACTGTTAGCTTGTTTACAAAAACACCATAAAGGAGAATGTCAAATTATGTTCATTGCATCTAGATCATGAGAGCACAACTGATAAACATGTTCTGTTTCAACATGGAGGTACCACAAACATGTGGACATTCTGTTATGAGCCAGAGAGAGATGGGAACAGGGTTACTGTGTTGAACAGAGTTCAAACGGACTTGGACAGGGCAGAACAGAGCAAACAGCGTAAAGAAAACAAAAAAAATCACAACATTACTATCCAATGTTTTATATCCTGATGAGGTAAAACTAAGAGAAAATCAGCTTGCTTTGCTGCCAAAATGATTGAATATTCAGAAAAAAATCTATTAGGATAAGGAATATTGAAACAGGTCACTTAGAGTTTGATTTCTATAGAAACTTCTTTACCAAAGGGATCAGCCCTGGAGCAAGGATTCCCAAACCATACTTTTTATACAACAAAGGAAACCAAAGGCACTGCATAATTATTTACAGCTCCAAAATAGCATAAATAATCACTGTCAACAGTAATACTCAAACCAGGAGCATTATTTGAATGTAGCACCACTAATAAAGTGATGTTCAAACAAAACCTGAAGCTTCCAAAACTGTTACAGTAGAGTATGTAATTCTGTGTAACGGCTGCTGCCATTCCTATCTACCTGTGATACAAAACCACCACGTGCAGAAAGCACAGATTCTTGCTTCACAGTTCATCTGCTCCATCTTAAATCCCATTTTTCCAACTTTGCTGCTGCTACACACAGGGTTACAAGTTTTTAAAGAGAAGAGCAAAAGTTTCAGCTATTCTCTTATTTGCAAAAATGTAGGATGTCTGGGACTTTATGCATTTGTTAGCTGAGGCATTCTGAATGCTGAAGCATTCTGCTGTCTTGCCTGAGATCAGAGATCAAACCTACAGCCAGAGCAGCACAACAATCTGGGAACACTATCAAACTGAAAGCTTAGCTTCAGACGAGTTACACGTAACACACTAGCAACAAAAATAGGTTTAATCTTTACTACCACATGAAAAAATACTCAATGTTAAGATCTAGATCTTAAGATTTCTTAGATTAACATTGTGTCAATTTTTTTGGTATCATGATAGATGTGGGATTGCATCTTATCTTTGTTTACATCAGACCACACAGCTTCGACTTGGGGACAGTAGCCGTGGATCACACTGTTCTCATGCAAGTTACCCTCGCACCTAAACAAGGTAAGCGACACACCCACTCACAACAGCTTCTTAAACAAGACGTCACCATGACACCGCAACAGTCCTTTGCAATCTGCTATGAGTCAATGTCCAGGACACGTAGCAGTGGCTAACCAAAATGTTAACCTGGCCAAGAAACATTAAAAAACACAAATCATTAACTCTGTTAATCTTGGTAACCTTGGAAACAAAGATTCAGTGTGCTATATTATAAGTAAATATAGATTTATATGAATGCTACTCCATATTCAGACAAACTCTAAATGTCATGTCACAAGTTATCTCCATTGCCAAAACAAAGAACTCCACTGGATTACTTACAGAAGAAAAAGAATTGTACAAATCCTCTTATTTTAAGGTGGTCCACAAAGGCCGAGTCTACCGTTAACATTCTAGTTCACACCATGACCCTGCTTTTCAAAGCAAGACTCCTGATAGCACCTACCCACTACAGTCCAGCAGTGTCATGGAGTACTCCTGGAGTGTACAAAACCCGATTTTTTCCTAATAAAATGAAACTGGAAGAGGCACTCCAGGAATGCACTAAATGTGTTCTCAACTGTTAAGGGGACTCAGTGCATAGGACCAGAACTACTCTGAGACACCTCTTTGAAACAGGTACAGCGGGGATGTCAGTTTCTCAGACACACTGGAGAGCCACAGCTCTGCAGGTCTGTAAGGAGGCCGTGCAACCTCCTGACACACACAACGAGCGGGAGGTCAGGGGAGAAAGGGGTAGCCTGGCACAGGAAAGAGACGTGGTAGAGACAACATCGCGTTTGCTCTGACAGGTAAAGCACTGCTGAGGGGTTACAAAGGAAACTTGTCATTACCGACTTGTAAACCTGAGGAGCAAAAGCAAAAAGGCCAGGCCAGCTGAGCAGCAGCCTAACCACCCCTGCAATTACGGGACGCTCCCCGAGGGCCACCCAGCAAACGGCCCGGGCACCGCGGGCCTGACCGGTGCCAAACGCAGGCAGCGTCCCGGTCTTCGGCCTGCTCCGGACACCCACATGGAACCACAGGGACCCACCCCGCCGAACCCGGCTCCTCGCTAGCCAGCGACAGCACTCCCCCGGGCCCAGACCCCCGGGAGCCCCGCTGCCCCCGGGGACACAGCCGGGCGTCGCCTCCCGTCCCCACAGACCCCCGAGCCAGCCTCGCGTTCCGCCCCCCGCCGTGCTCTGGCTGTGGTAGGGTCCTGCACCCCCCCCTCCCCCCCCGACTTGGCGCAGGCTGCCTCCCCACGCCCCGCGTTGGCTCCGCCCACGCCTGTGCCCGGCAAAGCCCGTTGGTTCGTTCCGCCCCCCCCGGCCCTAGCGCTTGGTTCAGCCCGCGCCCCTCCACCCTCTCCCCCGCAGCGGCGGGCCCGAGGTGCTCTCCTCACCCAGCGACATGTCGATCTTCTCCAGGCTGTCGCTGCTGCCGTTCCGGGCCCTCGCTGCAGCCGAGGAGCCCGAAAGCGGCGCCACAGCCCCGAACCCGCTCATGGCTACCGGCACGACCACCGCCGCCTCCCCTCGGCGCCTCGGCCAGCGTGCTGCGCGCATGCGCAGGGTGCGGCCGCGCATGCGCCGCAGCACTCCCCCGCCCAGGCGCTGGCGTCTCGCGCATACGCAGTAACCCGCGCGGGAAGTGGCGCGCCGCCCCCTGTCGGCCGGGAGGAGCAGGGACAGCGGGGGCGGGGGGCGTCCCGGCCCTGTCCCCCCGCCCCCGCGGCTACCGGGGTGGGTCCGCCGCTGCCTGGGCGCAGGCGGCCGGGCCATTCCGGGGGCCGCCGGCGGGAGGGCTGCTCTGGGAGGGCTGCTCCGGGGACAGCGGGCGGCCTGGGCGAGGGGGAGGGTCGGCCCGGGGCGCTGGGCCTAGAAGCTGAAGGTGGGGTGGCTTCGCCGGGGACCCCGGTGCGGTTAGCAGAAATCGGTGGTTTGGGAAGAGCGCAGCCAGCGCGGGAGTTACGCCTCCAAACGTCGAACTGCAGGGTTAAGCAGGTTCCTATTTAAAAATACGATGCTGGGCTTGACATTACTGCTTAAACCCAGAACAGCGTCACCATCGGGCTGTTGTTTTCTCTGGGCTCTGCTCGGAGTTGTTATCTGCTCCAGCTTTTGGTCAGAATCACACGATTCGGAAGTTCAGAAGAGAAATGAACCGCTTGGGGTTTGAGCAAGGAATGTAGCGAAGCCTTTCCGCCCACACACACGTATTTGCATTCTGTGGAGCTGTGTGTGTTGGTGGTGGGTCAGCGCGTACCTGGCGGGCAGCTGGCTGCTGCTAAACGGGTGGTGGCAGGGCTGGCATCTACCTCTCTTTTACATGGCCGCACTTCCTTTCGTTTGGCCCTCTCGTTACTCAATTTAAGGGATGGCAGTCACCTTCGAAATCTCTACGTCTCTCTGACAGTTGGTTGAAATTGGTGAGTGACTTCCAGAGAGAGGAAAGGAAGGAGCAGATGGGCAGACGACGCGATCGCAGAGGCTGGGCTTCCGCCAGAAACCAGGCAGTAAATGCTGAAAGGAAAATCCATATCGATTTACCCTGCTCACAGTGGTCACCGGGCATTACAGCCTGCATCTCCCCGAGGGCTTGCTGGGAGCTGTGCTGAAGCTGCCCTTCAAAGCTGACTGCCCTTGCCCTCGGCCTTCAGCAGGCTTTGCAATGTGACCGAAGGACAGCTTGTTTTGGGGTTTGACTGACTGCTGCCAGGGAGGGGGAGCTCCCTACCGAGACTCCAGGGACTATGTTGCGAACACCCTTGGGCAGGAATAAATATTTCCATAGGCACGACCTTACACGCAACCTTCTCCTTGCAGCAGGAATGCTCCCACATTTCTTAATTGCCCACGTGCTCCGTATGCGCATTCACTGAAATAAATACTCCGTGGCAAAGGCGATATCCCGAGTGCCCGATACGCAGCTCGCTCCTCGCGGCTGCAATCCCCAGCGCAGTTCTGCCCTTCTGAGCTGGGAGGTGCCTGCACCCGAATGCTGTGCAGGCCCCTCGCTGCAGAACTGGAGCTCTTTCTAGGAGCATTATCATGAAAAGCAAGAATGAGAGGAGAGAGCTGAGGCTTTCTGACTTCTGTCCTGTGCTACAGATTGTTGACAAAGCCTCATTCTATCCATTTACACTCTATGCATCTCTTTCCTTTTAAAATTAAGGCAAACTATGTGCTTTTAGATGTTCCTCTTGCTGCTTTCTATTGGCTAGAAGAGGATGGCTCAGCTGGTGTCACCGGACATCTCCAGATATTGAGAGATTTTCCCTTCATCTGAGCAGGAGGAGCTCGTGACCACGGTGCTGGAGGTTGTGCGTTCTACCCCGTTTTCACCTCTGTGTTCCCCATGTGCAGCGTAAATTCAGACGTGGAGTCTTGGAGCCACAGATTTGATAATTTATGCATTTTCCTCCAGATGACAAGTAGGATTTGATGACAAGTGATTGATGACAAGTGGGACTTGAGGTTCTTAAAGTCAGGCTAAATTTTGAAAAGGAAGATGGTATCATCAGATGACCAATAAATACTAATAATAGAGGTGTCAAATAAGAGATGTGTTTTAAAAAAAACCTTTAAACCGAATTCTTGTAATGCTATAGGGTACAGCTCCATCTGGTGACTGTGTCACACTGATAAACAAATGCCTTGTTTACCCAAAACTAATATGGTAACTGCAAAGGTGGCAGATGCTGCCTGCCCTCATGACAGGTGGAAATCAGACAAAATCCAGATTGTACCACATCCATGGGTTGCATTTATTATCTAAACAGGACACCAGCTGTCTGCTGCTCAGCACAACAGAAAACCAGGCAGAGGCTGTGATCCTGAAGAGTATTTTTCTTTCATGTTCAAAATGGCTGAAATGCCGTAAGGACCATGGAGGCAACCATGCAAACATCAACTCTGGGTTTTCTGTCTGGCTCTCAGGATTATGTCAGCGTCTAGCTGAGTGACAGCGGTTCCACGCGGCATTGACAGCTATAAAGAACTAGTACTTTAACTGTATAAAGTGCTGTATAACTGCAGCCCTACTGAGTTTGCATTCACTGTAAGAAGACAGGGTGTCTAAAGTCTCCACAGGCTGTAGTGAGTGTTCGGGCTGGTTCTTTCCTCAGCCTTTCCCAGGCTCTCCCTGAGCGCCACTTGTCTCCTCACAAAAATGAGACTTCAGGGCCTGGCTGCCCAGTAATCCCTGTTGTTACGGTACGTTGTGGAGGAGTTGCAGACTAGATGTGATCTGCTGAACATCCTGGCTGAAATTCCCGGGAGGCGGTGTTAAAATTACCCAGCAGAAACCACACCCAAAGAATCCGGTACTAAATGCACTCATAGGGGACCGTCTAGTCCAAGCCGTATGTTGTGGACTGTGGAATATCACACCTGCGTTGGTCCCAGAAACGGGTGAGCTGTACAAGTGCATCTTCCAAAGGAGGTCTCTGCTTCCCTAGGGGCACAGGCACTACTCCTATTAAAAGTAGCTTCTTATTCCTAACATGAAATTGTCCAGCATCTATCAATAACTTCCAGTTCTGCCTTCTCTCTGAGGTACTTTTCATGAGTAAAGAAACTACATTGAGTAGATAAGTGACTTCATGTAACCCAAATCTTCCCCAAACAGCAATCAGGTCTGCAACATTCCCAATTCTGCTACTGTTCAGCAAAAGGATACGTATATTCTTTCATACATTTAAAATTGTTGTATTGGCACTCCTCAGATTTTACACTGGAGGATTACTCTCCGGTTTAGTCTCAGCACAGTCCCAGAAGCTAACATGTCTGTCTGTGACTATAGGCTCTGTGCAATCAGGCTTATTTTTGACATAATGATTTTTTGTATGGTCTCTAAATTGACATAGGTATTGACAATAGTGAAGTAAACAGTGGCTATAAGTAACATATTAAAAACAACGTAATGAAGCAGGGGAAAAGGAGAGATTTTTTTGAAGAAAAGAAATTTTAAAAATCCCCTGTTCAGCAACATCCAGACTATTTCTGACTTGTGGAGCTAGAAGAATCTTGTAATTCCTGATTTAGGAGCTAAATTGGATCTGTCGGCTTCAGCCGCATGCTCCTTTTCACCAGGCGTGATCGCCTACCCATGATCAAATAGTCTTGATGAATTGATCTTCTCCAGTATTTTTACAGTGAGAGTTAACACACAGCCTGATGCTCTGATACCAAACAGGCCACGTACAGCCAGTGTTTCCAGCCCACCCAGTCAGTGCAGCAGGCTCTATGCAAGAAGATTTCTGACAACCTGCCTGACAACCATGGAAGTTGTTCCACATGTGTGTACAGTTACTATCTATGGGGGGTCCTAGCCTCTTAATTAAGTGCCTTCTGAAAAACATTTTGTTGCTACTGCTTATAAAATAGCACTGTAGCACCCTGTTCCCCCAAGTGCTGCTGAAGTACTGTACTGGTAAGATAAGCCACACAGAAGGTGTTCAGGTCAAGGGGTGTCTCTTCGTGAAACCCTGGCACAGGTTGCCCAGAGAGGTGGTTGATGCTCCATCACTGGAAACATTCAAGGCCAGGCTGGACAGGGCTCTGAGCAACCTGATGGAGCTGAAGATGTCCCTGCTCGCTGCAGGGGGGTTGGACTAGATGGCCTTTAAAGGTCCCTTCCAACCCAAAGCATTCTATGGCTCTGTGTATACAGCATCAGTGAGCAGCGTACTTATCATTAAAAGTAACCGTCATAGGAAGTTTCCAGTGTGCAAACGACTGGCTGCTGCCTCCCTGGCAGTGTTCGAGGCCGGGCTGGATGGGGCTCTGAACGCCCTGGTCTGGTGGCAGGGTCCCTGCCCACGGCAGAGGGAAGGATCCCTCCCAGCCCAACCCATGCTGTGATTCTGTGACTGCCTCTGGCTTCCGAGGCATCAGGCGACTCCCGACGTAGCTGGGTTTTGTCTCCTGCAATAATGTGCCATTGGCTGTTCTCGGTCTGACGGCAGCAGCATCCCTTTTTCAAGTTTCATTTCACTGCTTTTGAGTGGAAAGTACGTACAATTCTGCAGTGTTTTCCACAACCTCCTTAGTGTGGGCAACAGAACAGAAACCTCTTTCCCTCCGCCTCTGCCGGTACGGTCGGTGGACGCGCTGTCTCTCGGGGACACACCGTCTGTCTGCTGCGGCGCCGGCGAGCCCGAGGCCCGTTGCTCGCCGCTCACCCGGTCACGCCGGGCGTTCGGGCCCCGGGGCGCGGCAGCGGGTGTGTCGTGGAGGTAGGCCGGGCGCCGGGAGCGGCGCGGAGCTCCGCGGCGGGAAAGGCCCC
>Ga0065711_1035328_pt1 | contig 22483 bp, 15 predicted proteins | sample Hoacrofraction12_FD_59098 | JGI IMG/M metagenome (GOLD analysis project Ga0065711, IMG submission 59098) | Hoatzin crop microbial communities from Cojedes, Venezuela - Epithelial fraction 12 v2 (version 2) | ecosystem: Host-associated > Birds > Digestive system > Esophagus > Crop | place... | reverse complement strand
GAGGGAAGAAGTTCTTCCTCATGTTCAGACGGAACTTCCTGTGCTTCAGTTTGTGCCCATTGCCCCTTGTCCTGTCACTGGGCACCACTGAAAAGAGTCTGGCCCCATCCTCCTGACACCCACCCTTCAGCCCAAAGCTGAAATAGTTATTTTCACAGTGCTAAAGGCTGCAGAAATTGATTTCAAAAGGAAATGTTAAATCATGTGGACTCTGGCAACCTCAGCTCAGAAAAATACTTTTCTTGAATAACTTTGCTATTTCAATGTACTACTATAATTCAGCACTTAAATTCAAAATACTTTAAGTGGCAAAGATTTAGAACTTGCTCCTCATATTGAGCACAGACGCTTTATCAAAGCTATATGATGATGCCAAAGATATTACTGATACAACTGAGGAAAAATTAGTTTTTCAGATACATAGTCATAAGCTTTTGCATTAGTCCTAGGCTGCACTAGAACATGTCCGGAAAGCAATCATGAAAAGCCTTTTTTGACTGTAAATATTAAAGATGGAAGGGGTTTGTGTCAGGCAGCATGGTTTCTGGCACAGCACAAGACATAAATTTGCAATTTACATTTCCTTCAGTGAACACAAGGGCTTGTGGTTGCACAGACATCCTACAACGAGATGCTCAGGCTCAGCATACTGCACTGTTTTCACACTTAGGCCGTTCTTCCCCTGTTTTTGAAAAAAATGACATTTCTGCCTCTAAGGTGATAAAGCACGCTCAGATTCAGGGGATTATCACAATTAAAAGCTGAAATGCTGGTTACTGGTGACGTACATACACAGAAAGAAAATTCTAGTAAAACTTCCACGACTTGATGTTTTGTTTCATCCTTTTAGCATGATCCAGAGAAGATACATGAATGCCTGTAAAGTCTGGATATTTATATACCATGTATTGTGCCATTCAAAAAGGAAATTGGAATTTCCTTTTCAGATTTCTTCATCACCATCTATTGTGCTGTGACTAGAAGTACCCTACTGTGGGAACATGAGTTTCTTACCAGTCTCACGACTAAAGCTGGTGCGTCTAAAACCATGTTTCATTTGAAATTTTCCTACTGGCTTCTTAACAGACACGTGCTTTAAAATAAAGTAACAGAAATAGACAAGTATTTAGGCCTTTAATTTTTATACTTCACCAGCTAACACAAGCACTCTAATTCATACATGTCTGGGTCATCAGAAGCGAGACTTTCAAAAAAGATGTAGTGTCTTAAAAGTAAAAATCCTGCTGTACATCAGTGAGACTTGTGCAAGGAAATCACTCCAGCATATTTAACCACAGATCACAAACAACAGAGAACAAAAATATACCAAGTTCTCACTTTTGAAGGTGTGAGTACTGAATGTGCACATCTTCAGTCTGCATTATTTAAGCAACTGCAAAATTCAAGCACCAAATGCTTGAAAAGTCCTATTTCATTTTCATTCTTTGCTAGAAACAGTTCCTCAATTAGTTATCAATCCAAAATGAAGAGTTTTATCTGTAAAAACCAGTACTGCTTTAGCTCTCTTAAAATACTGCTGAAATGTTACAGATCTGAGGTTAGAAATAGCTGGTAGAAGCTTTACATTGAATTCATTTCAGGAAACAGAAGCAAGGACAATAACTAGAAACTATTTTAGAGACTAGTATCAAAGAGAGCCTACCTTTAATCAAGAATGTGAACACGAATGCCCACAGAGAGAAAGCAGGGTAGCAACAAGATAGCCACCTCTCAGGATGCATTGCTAGCAGCAGAACGGAGCTTCCTTTCGAGAAGAGAAGTTTAGGGAAAGAAGCAGAAGGCAAGAAGACATACAAGCTGTCTGGAAGGTAAGTAAGTGGTACAAAGATGGATTTCAGTTTTGCATTTGCAGCAAACTCTGCAGTCTGCTGAGCAGAGCAAAGCCTGGCAGAGTTGCTTCCACTATCACCAGCCGAAGAGAGCTTATGCTGTGCAGAGAGAAGGGAGTCGGGCAGCATACTATCAGGTGACTTTCCACATTTCCAGTCACCCGCACCCTTGCCTCTGGCAGAATGTAGAAAAGTGCAAGAGAGAGAGGGAAGGCAAGACACAGGGCGGCCAGCATGGAGTCGGGGGGAGGAATTCACTCAGCCCTCCACCCACTGGTTAAAGAACACTCATCCAAAAGCAGCTGCTTTAGCTATTGCCTGGAGCTCACCTGAGTGAGTCCATCAGAATATGCAGAGATGAAACAACTTCAGTTTCTTGGCTGAGGGCTAATTCTGCAGCAGAAGAAAAGGATGCTGTATGCTTTTAACACATCCACCAGAAACCATCCGAACCTTGAAATAAGCACAGCATCGTGTGATAGAATTACTTGCTGGTATGTTTAACGAATAAATCTAAAGCAAGTAGATGTATTATTGCCATCTGACAGGAACAACTAAGCATGCTAAGTTCCTTCCTGACAGACGAGTCAGCTCACGACAATTTTTCTCTCTCTTTTTTTTTTGTGTGTGTGCTGTGATTCCTGTGCCAGGATTCTGCTAGTGTGGAAACAGAGCACTAGAATAAATGAAAAACATCAGGCACTGTTACAGAAGTGTTACTCACAATCACAGACACTAAAAAATGGAGATTCTGATCTCGTAGAGACCAACGCAAGTTCACTCCTCAAGCATTCAGTAAGCAAGTCCTTGCAACAGGAATACCTGAAAAGAATCTGTAGGCAAAGGGTCTGACTGAGGGTCCTGTTTAACTGCAGAGGGGTGGAAGGCACCACAGATTACTTGGTGCTGCCTAGCCTCCCAGAAAACAGCTCGGACATGAATCTCCTTTATGTGTGCTCAATCCAGCATGAACAGGTCTGAGTGACTGGATGAATGATTTGATCAAAACAGAAATGCTGCTGATTTCCAGGCAGTGACATTGTTGTGTAAGTGTGTAGAGAAGAGAAAAGCCATAAAGAGAAAAATGATGTCCTCCATACTGCAGAACGCAGAGGCAATGCTGCCGTTCAGGATAAGAAAGCGCTTCATCTTCTACACAAGTTGTTAAAATATGGGTAGAATGGAAGAGGTCTTTCTGGAAGAAAGAGACTTCAGAACGAGCTGCCTGCGCAGAGAAGATACCTGGACAAAGTTGCCCATGGCAAGTTTTAAGGGATGAAAAGACAGTCTTGGAGGGTTACTAACAGAAGCCCTACTCCAGAGCTCACCGGAGTCAGGGAGCGTTGAGCAGAGAGATGAGAAAACAGAAGAATCAAACCACAAGCGTGTTTGGAAGGCTGGGAGTCACCTTGCACTCTCAAAAGCAGCAGCAAACTAAACAAGGTTGTAAGTGAAGTAGAGATAGCAAGGCATGGTTATGAGGCATCTCCAAGCTGAAGTTAGATATAAATTATCCTTACAATTTATTTTAAGATGAAAATGTGGGTTTCAGCATAATGATTATTCTTGTAAACTTCCATTTTGCCAATATTTTCCAAGGGAAAATGTAAAAAACACAAAAACCGTTTTGCTTTGTGTCTGGTTTTCCCAAGTTGTAATGTTTGTTGTAATAATGTTAACAGTCCAGGTCCATAACCTCGCAGTTCCCTCACCTTATCCAGTGTACCTCATACTTCCTCCTTGAATTTATGCTGCCCACGGTGCACTGTGGCTAACAGAACTGCGCAGCCATGCGGCATCGCGGGATGCCTGTGGCTGGCTGTAGTCATGGCATACGCACCCCTGTTAAAGTCCAGTGCTTGTAGAAAGGTGACATACGGTAACATAGATGCAATTTGAAGACAAACTGACCCCAAATTAAAATGTTTTGACATTTCCAAACTTTGTTCTTCCAAAACACTGACAGGCCAGGGAATTGTGTGTGAGCAGCTAATGTGCTTGCAAACACGTATCTGGGTCAAACTGAAAAGTCTTCAGAGGTGAGGGTAAAGCGTGCGTTTCCCCCCACCCCCCCGGAGCAATGGAGAGCTGGTAAGGTGATCCTTACTGCCACACTTCAGGCAAAGCACTGCTTTATTGCGAGGGGGAAGGGTTGGGGGATGCAGGCTGAGCGAGGGGACAATGCCAGTCACTCGGTGGGCAGACGGCCAGATGACGGTGCCACACCTGCCCTGCTGGCAGGACCCTGCTGGGGTGAGTGCTGCCCTCGGGGAAGGCTGAAGAGGAAGGCAGAGCTCAAACTGGGCCACGACAGGCGGCTGGTGAGGCATCCAGATGGAGAGCCCAGAGAGGCCAGCTGAGCTACTGCCTCAGCGACAAGAAAGCCAGCTGGAAGCAGTGCAAAAAGTTTGTGAATCATTGCTGCTAGGGAAGGTACCTAATTGAATCTAAGATGAACTGGCCATGGAAGGTGTCAACACGCCAGGCTCGAACAGCAAGCATATACTGACAGGCTTTCACTCTTCCTTTGCTCTCCACATGTGGAAGAAGAGGCTGATTTAGTCCCTCCCCATGTGCTTTTACTCTCCCAAGAACATACTGACTCAGAGCAAAATCTCTGGCCTTCTTTCTTCAGCTGAGGTGGCTCAGGAAAAAAAGGACAAGCAGCTTGCGGGGATGCACAAAATCTGACCACTAGAAGTGTTTCTAGCACACAGATGCACTTTACCACTGGAGCTTGACATTGTAAAATTTGCATGGTATTGACTGCGAAAAAAAAATCAGAACCCATCAGGATGATTGCCTGTGCACGCTGTAACTCTTACTGAATGGACATGCCCTGGTGCTACTGGCAATCCTAATGACAGATCCTGATTTTTGGAGTAAGGCCCAGGTTTGAATGACAGATTTTTCCCTCTAGAGCCAAGCACTTTGCTGTTGGAGACCCGTATCCTAATTTTTTGCAGGCTTTGACAATGCAATGGGCTCATCTGCAGTGGGGCTGTGACAAACACCTTTTCTGTGCCGAGCCACTCGTGCCTGACCACCTGCTGAAAAGCCACTGAAACCAGTGTGGCAGTTCACTTCCCAGCCCTGTCGACTCTTTGCTAACTATGACTAGGCGAGTGGTTTGCATCCAGGGGCACCTGCTCCCCATTCCATTGCTGGTCTAGCAGCACTGTGGGGGGATGAGCTGTTTCTCACTGTTTTCTTGCTCAGGGCTACCTGTACACTTGCTTGTTATAGCTGTGCTAATAGCTGTGGTGATGGCTGGGATCCCAGCAGCTTTGCATGTTATGTCTATGCTGCTACTTGCTGCTTTTGCAAGCAGACAGATGCTAAGGAAGCAACCAACTCAGCTACAGCTCACTACTCTCTGGGTATTCACACACAACACTTCCCTGTGCATGGGACACCTACTGCTAATAAAAATGATGCCAGAGGATGGAAACTGTAATGGGATAGTGAAAGTACCAGTCAAATCCCACCATTTCACTGACAGTTCTGCAGTCAGCCTTGGATAGCTTGTGCTTTAGCTAAGCTAAGGTAAAGAGGGAACTTGGTAAAGCAGACAGAAGGAAGATTTTTGAGAGTGGGAAACACTTTAATTGAGCAGGCAAATGAATGACAAGCTGTAAAGGCTGAGATGCGAAGTTGCATTGCAGGGCCCAAGTGATGAAGGAATAGTTTAGCTTGCAGAGGTTGTTGGGACTAGTGCTTCTTCCATGCCTGCACTGCATGGACAACTCAGCTGCTTGTGAACACTGACATTTTACCTTAAAACGCTCTGCTTTGATTCATGGCAGTTGGAAACTGTCACCTTCTAGGTCTTTCAAGCTAAGCTGCCATCCCCTGTCAAGCATAATGCCAGCTGACAGTAGAAATAAAGTAGGATTTTTAACCATTCAAGGCATTGAAGGCCTTATGCAGGGAGGCAGAGGCCATCTCTGGGACAACCCTCAGAGAGAAGTGCTCCATCTCGGCAAGCACTGGGCTCAAAGTGGAAATCAGCAAGAGATTTTTCACACAGGTAGTTGGGTGAAATAGTCACAAAGGCAGAGGCAAAAATTCAGAATCTATTAATTGTGTTGTCAGAGCTATCCTTCACTAAAAAGTGTTCATCTATTACTCTCAGAGCAAGTCATTGCTACTTATGTTCTCCCTTCTGGCATCATCCAGGAGGTGTTCAGTCTCAGCTGTTTTTCTTGGTTATTCCTGCTCTTTCTTTCTGAACTGCACTCCCTCAGCCCTACTCCTTCTCCCCCAAATCAGTAGGCAAATGTTTGTTTGATGGGCTGCAGGTATCAGTTCCGCGTCTCACCTTCCTACCTCTAAGACCTTTTAGCGTTCTCCTCATGCTATCCTTCTGCCACTTCACCACGGCACTGTCCTAATCTCCTGTGCCAGCCTTCAGTGATCTAGCCTCTGCCTGCCCCCTTGCACCCACATTCTTTTCCTCCCTCTCCCCTTCACTTTGCATCTGCCCACGTTGAAAGCACTACAGTTACCACAAAGCCTTCCACTCCCAACCTGCTGCTCTCCTCCAAACCTGTTTCCTTCTGTCTTTTTTTCTCCCCTCTCTTTTTTTTTCTCCTCTATCTACCTTTCTTCCTGCCTCTTCTCCTCTTATGACAAAGCGCCAGAGGATCAAGAGGTGATGAGAAAGACAGGGGAGCAAAAGAAGGGTGGCAAATTTTCTCCCCCTTCTCTCTTTCATTTTTGGTTCTGTTACTTGTTCTTATTCTTTTTCCTCCCTTTATGCCTGGTACAACCTCAGCATTTAGAGTCTTCCCTCCTTTTGCTCTTTACCCCGATACCTGAGATCACTTTGTCTCTCTCTCTCTCTGTGCTCCCCCTTCTCTTCCTCCATAAATGCTTTGTCCTCTGAAGCCTGCTCTGCCTGCCATAGCTTACGAGTTCCAACACTGAAATGCACAGCACAAAGCACAAACATGTATTGGCTTCCACAGGTGCCGAGGCAGCATCTCCCATGCTCACACTGAGACGTGCACAAACACTCCCAGACAACCCTGAATACAGTAAGTTGTCCTCTCTCCTCTATGCCAAAAAAAACCACTTTTGCATACACATGTAAAGCCATGCATTTCCACTTATGTGAAATGTGGCATATGTACTCCATAAAGGCTTCACACAGAAATCCAGTTGGCAACACCAGCCTGCCAAACCCAAAATTCTTAGAGACCCAGCATAATTTCCTACAGCTGCACAGAAGCAACACTAACAGCAGCATTTCTCCATTCCTTTTTTCCTTCTTCTGCGGAGTGAGAGCCATAGGGAAGTGGACAAACACTGCTCTACCCAGGGCACTGAAGAACAAAGCACGGTATTGCTGTTTGCTCTGACCTCTCACATGCTGTACCTGCCTTGCCTGTCTTATCAGGGCAGGTTTCGATTAGCCTGTATTAGCGCTGAGTGCAGTTGGGATCCCCTGTTTTGTTTGACTTCTGGATATCACTACAATAAACCAGGCTAATAAAGTATTTATCAGAAGACTATTAGGAATGCAGTTTCCACTGCCTTGTCGGCAGACATCCAGCTAGCACAGAAGCCCTTCCAGGTCACTACCCTTTGCCTAAGTGCGAGTACAGTCCAGCTTAAGTCTTACACCCTGAGCTGTACATTCACACAGTTGGTTCATCTCCTGCACTCCCTGCAGCAAAGCCTGAATCTCATCCATGTGTAAGCCCTGGCCTTTGGCCTCTCTCCTGCTCTGGGACCTCAGGGGCCAACAGCATTTGCTCTCTGACCCACCAGGCACTGACCAGTGGCTTCTACTGCACAGGAGATATGAAGTATGAGTGAGGATGGAACTTCAACAGCTGCTGTGTGCAAATGTGCACAGTAGCGTGCTCATGCTTCAGGATCATTTATATTAAAGCATTTTTTGTTAGTCAGATTTTAAGTGATGGGTGGGAATAGGCCTTGCAGCTTTCAAAAATACCTATTGTACCTCTGCCCGAAATCTGAAACACGTTCCCAGGTAATGAAAATGTTGAAGGACACAGCTTCTCCATGGATTGTAAAGAGGCCATAAAATTTGTTTGAAAGCTGTCAAGACTTCAGTTCTTACTCCTTATTCTGTAACATTGGAATGATTTGCAAATGTTTCCCTTAAAAATTCTTCCTGTCTAGCCCCTCAACATCTCCCAGGGTATTACAACATTTTTATGGACACTGCAAGGGTGTTTGCATATGGTAAAGGGGACTCCTGAAGACAGAGAAGGATATCCTTCTGGAAGCAGCATAGGTGCTGCAGTATTTTATAAGCGCTCAATATATTTAAAACATACCTCTAGAAGTTTGTCTGGGAATTCAGAAAATAGCTGAGCAAAAATATAAAAAATCTATGAACTCCACTCGACCATCTTTGTTAAAATGAGCCAGGGAGCTGGCAAGGTTAAGTAAGCCTGCTCGTTTCAGAGTGTGTGATGTGCTCTCATCCTTAGTGTCCTGTGGCTTTTGAAGAAGCTATCTTGTTTAGGATTATCTGTGCTTGGTTTTGTGAGTAGTTTTGATCCCTTCTGATTAGCAAGTATTAATGTTATTTTTTTAAGGTGGCTTATTCACTTTCTGTTCCTAAAGACTGTATCCTCACTCTGGAATAACAAGAGTAGTAATAAAAATGTTTGGGTCTGAAAGAACCCAATATTTCTCTCTCCATCTATTTTCCTAATCCATCACTACAGGTTTCTGGAGTTCCTCAAAGCCAGTGGTCAGTGCAAATGCAGTTCTGTAATGCAGGGGCAGACAAATATTCCAGTGTCAAGAAGATCAACTTTGCATGAGCTCTGTGCAAACATGGTTCCATCTTCAAGGAAGTCAGTATCTAAGCAGGCATAGGAGACAAGGCATGGAGGAAAAAAATCTCAGTGGTCACATGAACACCTGAGACAGCCAAAGCACTGAGCAATCAACGGAGTCAACAAAAATTGAACTGGAAAATGTGGACTTCAAGGCACTAACCAAAGGTACAAAGCGATATTTAATGGAAAATCTGGCATATTCACAATCATAATTTCACCTGAAAACTAAGCCCTCATTCCTGGTTTTCATCAGATTTCACAGGAAACTGGTCAGCAGGAGTCCTTCTGGCAAAAATGGAAGACAAAACCTTGAGAAATTTTGGAGCAAAATGAACGATGGAAACAGGCAGGAATTTAGTCAGTCAGATCTCAATAGTCCTGTCAAAATTCCATGTGGAACTGAGAAATTGCGTACATGCTTTTCTTTTGACTGCATGAAAACCTATCAGAGTATGCAGGTTTAGAGCAGCACTGATGTCAGATCCTTGACATGCAATAAAGCACATTAAGCGTGCTTGGATTTCCCATCATCTGAGACCTTTGGTCAGAATTCTTCTCAGGGGACATTTTTCTTCTCTAGAAGGAGCTGGTGTGAGTCTCTGGTGAATTTTGTCCTCTTTGAAAGAGAAAATTGTTACCTCAGTGCTAAAACTGAGTCTGCACTGTGCCACGGAACTTGTACTCAGATTGTGCCAACATGTCCTATCCCAGAGCTATTTTTCTGAGCCATTTCTACAGTTTGCCAGAAAATCATGCACATTTTCACAAGACATTTTAATTTCCTTTTAGGTAAAAAATGAAAAACGATGAAAAGAACTATTTGGCCAAAGTTAAACTCCCTGACAGAGCTCCTGGCGAAGAGAAAAGGAGCATGCTATGACTGCCGTAACAAACAGCAGCCTCAGAAGAACAAGCAGCCAAATGACATCTCCCACGAAATCCCATCATGACATGCCTCCTATGTGAAATATTTCAATTTTCAGTTGATTTATATGAAAGGCAGGGAGAGGACTCTTTTACTCTTAGAAAATGGTGCCATCCTACTGCAAACAGAACCACTTAGCCAAAAATCCAGACTTCAGCTGAAAATATTTTTAATCCACTTTATTCATTACTTAATTGCTGTCTCTCTAACAAAGTGTACTCAGAAAGACAGCTGTGGGACTGACAGAATTTAAATCAATCACAATCTGCAGAGGCGCAAAGAACAAAGACACTGCAGTATAAGTGACTAAAGCTCCAGTGGTCCTGAAACATGCACTTTGGGATGCCCGAGTTATGATTTTTTAACATTTTGGGCCTGGCCTAAGTTTGCATCTGGAAGGAGACCACTTCGAGGCTGCCAGAGGAGACTAGCTGCCCATCCCCATTTAAATGGATGACAAATTAAGATCCAAATCTTCTGGTAATTCAGAAGGAAATTAAAAAAAACATGTATCCTCTGCTATGTGAGAAGCAATTCCATTAAGAAAACAGTAATTGTATCACTGAAAGCACAAAGGGGTTCCAAGGGACAAGACCTTGCTTTCGGTAGGTTGGTGGACTTGTCCATCTCTCCTATGGACATCTTCGTACTAGTTAGGAAGACATGGAGGCCATCAGCAAAGTTGACTGACTTTCTTCTTTAGGTAGCAATGCTTTATTTTTGTTAAATGACTGTCTGACAGCTACAAGAGATCTGTACACCTCATTTAATGCATGGTTTTGTGAACCTTATGAGTTCAGACGTTTCTAGGACAGGCTGAGCTATCAATACCTTTTGTGCCTCTGGCCAAAAAGTGTAAGGAGAAAGCCTGATGTCCTTACGGTCATCATTTCTGTTGTGCTCTGAAAGAGCATTTGGAAGGAAGGAAGGAGAGTAACAGCAACATCATAATTAGCATTATGACTGAGGGAGGGAGGAAGTGGAAAAATTAATTAAAAACATCATCTGCTTTAGTTACACAAGCATTGCCGCTGACTATTGACTATGAGCAAGGCAATGTGTGAAGGGGACAGGCCTTAAGTTCTGTGCATAGGCTTGGGATTACACAGGAGTGTTTGGTGATCAGTTGCCATGCCACAGTCTTTGTGATGCAGTCTTAGGTTTATGCAGAGCTGAGATATTCCTATATTTGCTTTAGGCAGAAGTAGATAATCTGCTTAATGGGGGACTAATTCCACTAGAGTCTAGCTATCCAGAAATGAGTTGTCCACTTCAAAGCTTTCTCTATTATCAGTGGCAGATTTGCTGCTGCAGAGCTTGACTTATAACACAGACATCTCAGAGACTATTCTGCAGGGACTAGCTAACTCTGCCTTCTGCGTAGTTTAGGTTAGGCCAGACAGATTCCACCATTTTTCCTCCCCTTGTTTCATCTGACACAACAGGATAACAAAGCTTTGTCTCTTAGATCTTCTCCAGACTCTGAGACTGGTACAGACTCTCCATTTGCTGTACGCTTGTACCACCCAACACTAAAACTTGCAAAGTAGGCAGTAACAAGGAGGATGTTCAGATGGATAATAATTAAGGCAGACTTACATGAATGATGAGAAGAATTTGCTTCTCTTTAAGGAGAAAACTGGGTGACAGAACTGAGGAGAAGCATGACAATTCCTTTGCAGGCCTCCAGACGCTGTGCAGCAGGTCCTATGCTGGCTTTCTGTGCTATGTGCCTTAAGGCATTGTTAACTATAATACCGTACATATATTGTCTTTGCGTTCATGACTCAGCTATACAAATATCTAATGAAGCAAAATGTGGTGCAAAACATATCACAGGAACCAGCAATACAGTTGGGCAGCAGAGTGCTGTAACTAACTGTTGGGCATGAGTTTTGAAACAGAAGTGGTAAAGGAGGTAAACATAAATTGGCAGGACACCCCCTGGCTGCAGGAGTACAAATTCAGCTGTAAAGTTCCAGAAGTGGCACAAAGTGGCAACTGTGATCCACTGGGCATCACAGCAAGTTGGTGCCTTGTCATACATCAGCACCAAGACAGCCAAAAGCGTGTCAGTGCTTGTGTAACATATTTACATTCTCAGTGAGCTGCAGCTTGACAAGGAAGAGCAGCAAGAGAAAGAGAAGAGAAATTCCCTGAGTATACCCATGAGGAGTGAGCAGCAATGACAGCTAACATCTGCTGGAATTAAAATGTTGCTGGCTCAGCCAACAGGACCCCCTAGTTTCAGGACAGCTAGAAGCCTTGCAATTCAGACAAGGTCAAAGTTTGAAAGCAGGAAAAAATTGAAAGAACAGACACAATTTTTGCAAAGACACCTTGTTTTCCTTTGCCACCTCTATGGCCAACAGAAATTTCTCAAGTATCCTAACTTCTGTTTTCTAAAGTGATTTCTCTTGAAAAGAAAATGGTTAGTTTTGGGAGGGGAAAAAATTTAAAATTTAAAGCCAGTCTGATAAACATATTACTGAGTTCTATTTTGTTTCTATCACTTCTATAGTTTGTTTCATCCTTCCACCTTTAACCCAAAAGTTCCCATGACTGAAGAAATTCTTATTAGTATGGCTTAAGTTTGAAAAACACAAGCCAAAGAAGAGGATATGGTTTGGAAAGCAGAGACTACAGGGCTACTCCTTTGCATCCCCTTTTCCCCCACCAGTCATCCTTTCTCACTTATTTGGTTAACACGCAAATCTAGGAGCAGCAAAATATGTCCCATGAAGAAAAACGAAGCCACAATGCAGAAAAATGATAATACAGGATGTCATTGCTCTAAGGAGACCTGTTTGCAGACAACAAACTCTGAATGACAAGAAATTGAGTGCTGACTTTGCTGATAATGGGAATATGTATTTGTGTGTTTGTGTGTGTGCTTGCATATAAACTTTTACTAATCATGTTGATAGTTTGGGAAGGCCTTAATAGTGCAAGGCATACTTGAAACTGATGTATTGTGCTAATCTAAACTGTGTGATGATCCTGTCCTGTCCAGATTAGGCTGCATCACAGTGTTTAATGGTACAGAAGCATATGTCCATAAAATCCCAAATCAGTGTGTAACAGTCATGTCTGTTGAGCTGCTAAAGCTGCTTTGGACTTTGGAGAAAAGCAGTTGCACTCCAGTTCAATGAGTTTACCAGTTCATTTTCAGAAAGTGGTAAAACTGAGAAGTCTAACTCTGCAAAAGTATTCACAATGTCTATTTTGGAAGCATCTGCAAACCCCTAAAGCTGGATGACCTTGTGTTCTGTTTTAATATATTGTTTGAAATTCAAAAATTGCCAGTTTTAACAAACATTATTTTACGAGTTCTGTTCCTTGAAAATGAGTGCTTAGTTAGCTTGAGCACATGCACTCCACCACTATGCAAATGGGAAAACCTTGCCTGAGAAGCTTTCCCATGAATTATCTACCCACAAGTATAACCAACACCTTCTCCTTGAACTGAAACTTGTGGGCAAGAACAGCAACAATCTTTCAAGCAACCCAGCAAGCCCATCTTGCTTTATCCTGGGTACCACTATGCACACATACTTTTCAGGACTTGTTTCTCCCATTCTGTATCAAGCTAAGCGTGAATACAAGTCTGAGGTGCAAATCCCAAGTGCTTCTTTTCACATCAGTGCACTTTGTGTTTTAGCAGGCTTCTCCTGCCATTACAAAACACCTCTAGAAAGCACTGTATAAAATGGTGGAGCAGCTGCCAAGAGGCTGTTGCCGTGGGACTGGTCATCGCTCTTTTAGAAGACGAATGGACTACCTGCAGTAGCTCTATGAAATGCTGGCACGAATATCCCTATCATTTGGACTAGCAATGAAATGGGAAGGTTACCACAAACTGTCACTGTTTATTTATGGCTCATGTACAACTGTGTCCACAGGTAAATCTGTCAAGATACAAGGTCTGTTATGAGTCTAAGCCAGGGAGTGGGAGGGAGGGGATATGCCTGAGAATTGTACGCAAGTACCTAAAGAGATCTTTGCGAGTGTTGAGGAGAAGCACAGCTGTTTCACAGACAGCTAGAGATTGTCCAACCCTGGAGGGGCAAGGGCGCAGACTTCTTGTAGTGTTGCAAGGCAATATGCCTGCAGAGCTGCCCAGCAGTTGAAGTTGCTGACATCTCTTTCCTTCTCTACTGCTGTTGCCCTACTAGATGATGCCCAAACACTCAGAAAGCACAAAAAGACTTTTACCGGCCTTCCACAGTGCACTGTCAAGCTCATGCTAAGACAGCACAGGTGTCTGTCATCCCCTACCCAGCTTCAGAGAAGTGGCAGTTGCTGCTACTACTTGATGGGGGAGAACTGTGTAAACCCATGACACAAAAATACTGCAAGTCCTGAACAGCTGAGATGTCTCTGAAGGACAGCTCCTCTTCTAATGCACTAGCATTAAGCCTTTGCAAAACAAAGTAAAACAAATTAATAAATCATTAGGCAAAGTATTTCCAGTGGCTTTTCTGAACTGCATTCCTTCAGTTTCTATATATCACTTAGTGGCCTATTACTCTGCTCTGTTCTGCAGTTCATGACAAAAATAGAAAGGCTGCAAAGCTGCGGGGAAGATACTGATGGACAGCTCTGCAAATTGTTCCAACTGAACCATAAAACTGTCAAACAAATGATACATGTTAGTTGTGATGGCCCTCTTCCTCCCAGAAATAAAGTGAATCCCTAATGGAAGACTTGGTAAGGAATTAAACATTAATTAGGGCTTATACAAGACAGATACAAAAGGGATTAGAGACAAATCATAGGTTTGCTGTAGCAATGGTAGAACAAAAGTCAGAGCATTTATTTCTGAACTCTGGTTTCTTGACTGATAAGTAATAAAGACCTACAGCTGAGAAGATCACATGGCAGAAGAAAACTTCTTTATTTCTTGTTTTGAAAGGGGTGGTAGCCCAATGCCCTTAGTTTTCTTTCCCTGCTTCACAAGCACAGTGCTGGGAGAGTACTTGTGCTCTCAATTATTGACATGGTTCCTAACCGGAAGAGCTTCTAATGGATTGTCTCATGCACTCATGTGATAGCCACAGGAGGTCTCATACAGAAATTAAGGCTATACTTGGTGTCACAGTGGCAAATAGCTTTGTAACGGAGATATAGTTTTAACTGAGTACAGTTGGGTTGACTTGTTTAGACAAAGTGAGTCAATGAAAGCTTTTCAAGGGACTCAAGAGAGAAGCCATTCTGTTTTTTCTGGAGGACTTTGTGATTTGTTACTATTTGTCCCTCTGCCTCTCCATAGCCCACACAAAACATCAGTTACAATCCATGTCCTGTGGAACAAACAAGTGAGATTGTGTAAATACTGTGCCTTTCCATTTTGGGGGCAGGCTTCCAAACCTGTATTAATTAATACATTGACTGGCACCTAACCTGAACTTAAAAGTTCAGACCACGAGCCATTGTTGATACTAATGCAACCAGCATCACACATTTCCAAAACTTGCTGTCAGACCGAATACAGACAATTTTAATTCTAAAACACAAAAAAATGTGTCTGTTGGATTCTGTTTACCAAGCGTTACGACAAATGATAAGTTAACTGACTCATTAAGAACAGATACATAAATAACAAATACTCCCTCCTGGATCAGCTGCAAAACAGAAGCCGACACAGATCATGTAGCAACTGGGAACACCCGAAAAGTATAATCATAGCTCAAGAATTTGCGCTTGCACAGCTACAACTGACTGGACTCAGTCTCCACTTGTTTAGTACCATGAAGTGCAATTGAACGCTGTGAAAGGTCTGTTGGTTAATGTTCTTTGAATGGCAGCACACAGTACTACCACTGTTGGACCACAGAATTTGAAAGTTTCCCTTCTGATCTTTAGCTGTTCCCTCTCATACCCAAGAAAGGTGCCAACACAGGATACAACAGATTCACCACCTCTTCCTATTCAGATGCAGTGCACATAAGAAATCCGAGAGTTCTGAGACCACACAGCTTCTTCTGCTGCTGCACTGCTACCAAAACTACCTTGTTCCCTAGCACAAGGTCTCCATAGAAAGCTAACTCAACAGGATTGTTGTTCACAGCCATGAATCCTTTCTCTTCCACCCTGGTAGGCACATTTTCCTCCCCATATTCAGAACCAAGCTCCTGACAGTTGTGCTCTTCTGAAGCCCCACAGCCCTCTATCTGCTTTTGGACATTCATATTTTTGCCCATCCAAAGGTATGGGTGATGGTGACAGGGAGTTGTGGTCTTCCCCTTCTAACTTCAAGGTTACTCTGCATGAACATTACAAAGGCTTTGTGCTAAGTACAGAATAAGCTTTGCTGAGCAGAACAGAAAAGTGAAGTAAAAAGAATAGGCCTGAGCTCTGCCTTCAGCTGCATTTTCGTGACACCCAACAGAGACAGTGTCGAAAAAGACCGTGTCGCCCAGAAAGCTTCCCAGGAAACTGTCATATCTGACATGGGAGGGAACCATCTACACATGTTCAGAAGCTGACTGTGATGTGCTAGACCACCACAAATTGGAGGAAAAGCGTCGTAGCTGCTCTCAGTCAAGGAGATCATGAAACAGGAGCTCACATTGAATGTGCTCTTCTAAGGAAGCCCTGTAAAGAGAGATTGCACAAAAGGTAAATCTCTTACCTCTGCATGAGACTTGGAAAAGTTCACTAAACACTCCTCCAATGTTTCAGCTCTCTTTATATGCTCTTGGCAGAGCAAACTGTGGAAATCAAATCCCCACCCCCTGTCTGTCCTGTGTGCTGGTGCCAGTTCTGATAATGGCAGTACCAAAGACTGTCCAAGGTTTGAGGGACAAATCTGTTCTTTCCTCCATGCTCAGCCTCCCCTCCTCAAAGCAAGAGGTGGAACATGCTTTGACCACAGACATGCAAACCCTCATTTCACCAGAGGACCTAACAGAGCTGACAGAGAACTGACTCAGTGAGGTGCCACACAAATAAATGGTAATTTTTGCCCTGAGGAGCTGATGCAGCCAAAGAGGGAACTGAGGAGATGAGGTGTCTTGTGGGAAGGACGCAAGCAGTAAGTCATCCTCAGCTAGTCAACACAGTGCTGTCTCTCCTATACGTGTCCACAGTCGTAATAGATGCATAGAAGGTGATTGCTATGTAACATCAATGCCTTTCTTTCTGGTACCTGTGCAACACTCTCCCTATATTATAAACCCAGTTTTGCTATGGGCAAAAAGGAACACAGATTACATGCAGAGCTCACAATTTATTGTTAGTCTAATTAAGGTCATCACAGTTTAACTAAAATACAGCAGACACTACTGTTAGTTCAGTTACAGTAACATCAACACCCCGAAAATAAGATTAAGACCAATATACATTAAATTCCCAGTATCCATCTCTTTCCTCTGCCCTTATGTTTAGCCCACCATTGTCCCTCTGAGTCCTAAGGCCCAGGGAGGACATAAGGTCTCCCTAAGCAGAAACGGGACATCACATGGAGCCCCTGGCATGCCAATTTCTTCACCAAAAGTAGGCTAGAGGTGGTTGTAGGGTGGTTGCCTCAGCCTTGCTTGTGGCTATTTTTGTATATTTTCTTAATAAAGACTGCTTTGTTTCCATCAGTTCCCAGCTAAACATTGACACCTGGACACAGGGTAGCTCTTTGCTCAGTGACAGTGGAGTAAACCCAGAACTTTACAATCAGCAGTAAAATCTTTTGGATTTATTTCTCTCCCATGTCAAATGCAGAGGGAGCACACAGGAGCGCCAAGCCCAGGTTCACAATACTTCTGAGGAAGAAGTACATAACCCAGCATAGGAAGAACATTGCACCTTCATGGTAGTCCTCTCCATCGACAAAACATGAGTGTTGCCACTGTTTGCAACACAAACTCCCCCAACTTCAGTGAACATAAGGAACTATGCAATGACTGTCTGTATTGACAGACGTTTATTCATGGCCTAAGTGCGCTAACAGGCCTCAATGGCCCCAACCAGCCTCACCTGAAGCCCCCACCTACAGCCCCTGCTCATGGGCCAGGAGCCCCATTTCAGCTCAGCCTGGGGCCTTCAACCCCTACCCTAGATACCTTGCACAAGTGCTGGTCTCAGCACTGCCTACATCTGGCCAGGGAGCTTGTTGATCTGGACTCTGACCTCTATAATGACTTCCCAGCTCGACCTCAGAGCTGTTCTGTCACCACGAATTTGCTTGGTCCCATTTTGATGATCTGGACTTGGGGCTGACCACATCTGCCACCTCAGCACCCGCTCGATTCAGTGGCAGTGAACGGGGCTGGAGAGGGGCCTGCCAGCCCTGTTCACACCCTCAGCTCCCTCTGCCTCGGGGAGCAGCTGGCCCTTGCTGTGCCCCGACATATTTTACCCTCAATGGCATTCACCAAGATCAGCTGAAAAAATTTAGGCAACAGTGACCCCACCACCAAACAATCATTACCACAGCTAAAACAAGCTCAGGCTGAGACAACACACTGTTGGGTTAATGTCAAGCCTTTGGCCTAATACTTGTAACGACAGAATTACTTGTACCAGGCTACATCTGAAGACAAAAATAGATGTACAGTGCTGAATTGCAGCAAAGCAACCCATTTGAGTCATGTTGAATCAAGGTGGGTTAGGAGCTGACATCTGGATGATAAGGTACACATCCCTGGGAAAATGAGAAAGCATTCATTGAGCAACCCTAGGCTATATACACTTGGGTGAAAGCCAGGGTAGCATGGCAGGAATTCCTCAGGACAGAAAGAGCTCCCGGTCTGTGCAGGGAGACAGTAGGCAGCTGCTGTAAGATCCCCAGTGTCCTCTGGTTGCGTGTGTCAGCTGTGGGAAACCCCCCCAGCAAAACACTTCGCAGAAGACCTCCTGCTGGGCACTTCCCAGCCCTCAGACGAGCAGAAAGCCAAAGCCAATAGGGGAGCTTCCCCTTGGCTAGGGTCTTTATCAGGGCTCTGCCTGATGGTCTCAAGAACTGTGCTTATAGCAAGCTGGACATAGGTGTTCAGGTCTCAACCAAACTTCTACACCCGTGAAACCACTTGCTAGAGGTCATCTGTGGTAACCCTGGCATTTTCCCTGCCCCTGGGAGAAAAGGCTTGAGAGAGCTGCAGAGCAGCCACCAAGTTTCACTGGTGTAGTCTGGCATTTGGCCTGCAAATACTTCTAGGAACATGTTGGTCCAGCTGGCTACCTTGGTTGGGAAAAAGCAAACCATTTGGCCCCAGCTGCTCTCCCTGCAGCATACCTGCAGATGTTTTGGGAATGGAGGTGTCTCAGGCTCCTTCATAGGAAGCAGGTATCTCTTTCTGCTGCATTTTCTTTCTCTGGCAGTAGGCACCAGGGCAGCTGCAGTAAGCAGGGAAGATTTTCTGCTGCAAATTGCAGTTCTTCAGAAGTACCTTGAAAAATCTTGTTAGCTGCTTTCTCCGATATGGTAGGAGAAACCTGGAGGTGATGCAGAGATGCCTCCAGTTCTCTGTCTCTGCTGATACCCGTAAATGTAAAATTTCCACTTACTAGAGTGATTGCAATTACACTAAAGTAAATTCTTGCTGTTTTGAGGGGGGATAGGAAAGCTCTAAGAGAGACTCCTAAATAATGCTATGTGGACAGCTCAGCCTTGGGAAGGCAGATGCACCAAGCTACACAGATAAAGAGGCACCAAGAGGGCGACAAGACTGGAGCAAAACAACCTGGAATGACACGGTGTACATGATCTTAGAACTGAGTTTGCACAGAAAAAAAGGTCAACCAGCAAACACTGTGATGCGGAGTACAAGCCTTCATCTTAAGACCCCCAAAGACCACCCGAGGACGCTAACAGACATGCATGAAATATATTAACATATGCTAATTAGTTATTGGAAAAGCCATGAATATGGTAAGCATTTCTTGGAAATATAATGACTATGTATATTGTGATTGTATTTAACCTGAAATCACAGGGTGTTTGGCGCGCACATTAGCAGGAGAGATCCCCTGTGTGCCCTGCACCATAATAAAGAATACCTGCTTAATAGTCTGCCGACTATTGAGACTTCAATTCTGGCTTTTCACGGCATCACTCCTCTGGCAAGGGTTTCGTCTTATCTTCTGTCTCCCAGCTTCTGGTGTGTTGTGGTTGATGTGCTAGACATAAGCACTTCCCCATGTCTTGGGGGAAGTTGTAGACAACCTTCAGCCAATACCCCAATCTCTGAGAAGGACCTTCTTGGAAATGCTCTGGAGATCATGGTCTTGTCAGGCTCCTGGGGAAGAGTCTTTCCCTTAGCTCTGACAGACACTTCTTTAAAATGCCAACACAGTGCCATCTGCATTCATGGCTCTGTTATGTTTCAGGACTTTCTACAACATGCCTGATATCGTGACTGAGAAGGGCCAAGGTTTCCTCGCCAAACCAACATAGTTTTGGTTTAATACCTTGTCTTCCAGATGCGACTTCAAAATCAGCCAAGCTGAAATGCAACAGCTCTGTTTGGCAGTCTCTGAGGGCAAGTCAACGTGGTCTCCAGGGCTCAAGCCTTCCTGATGCCAACAAGGACAGTCTGTGGTTGGAAACCACAGAATTTGTTGGAGTTTCTCCCTTGTAAGTATCTTTTTGCTGAAATTTGCTGGCAGGTCTTTGGTTGGGAGCTGAACTTTTGGCTCCTTTGCAAGCGACAGTTTCCACATTCACTGCAGCCAGGTGCTGCAGGTGCTGGTATCTGTGCCTGCCCCACAATGAACCCTCCACACTTAAAGGTGGTGAGGTGCAGAGTTGCTGCTAGTAAGCTATAAACCACAGTATAACATTTGGTATCAGGTGTTCATCTTCTCCAGCCTGTCCCTCTGGAGGAGAAGCCAACAAGAGAGGCAATGTCAGTGAGGTCCTTCTCCCTGTGCACCATCCCTCCCAGCTGGCAAAATGCCTGCAGCCCTCACTGAAGCCTAGGCAGCAGCACTCACCCCCAAGGCAGTTGTTGGCCCAGCTCAGGGTGCAGCCAGCGGCATAAGGCTGACTTTCCTGCCTATCGGCCCCCAAGCTGTCAGATCCCACTTGAGTCTGCACTTCCACAGCCTGTTTAACACCTGGCTCAGGTCTTCTCAGAAAACAAAGAGTTTGGAGGAAATCAGTGTTCCCCTGCAGAAGCCGTCTGCCAAATTGGCATTTCCTGTAAGGATAAAGGCAATCTCTTACATAATCTCACTAGTGCTCAGCTTGGGCCTTGCTGTCCTTCTAAGGTGCTGAAATACTAGAACTGAGCCACAGCATGAGCAGCCCTGGGGAATTCAGGGAAATCCCCCTTGCCAGAGTCAAGTCATAACGTCAGATCGCTGTTCCTACATGAGCCTCCGGGATGTGATACTGGTGCCTGAATTTTGGCTGTGAGCCTTGTAGGCTTGCAAGCCCCACAGGGACTGGAGGCCTCAAGATGCAGATGAAGCTGCAAACAGAGGAATAACGTATCAGCAATTAGAACCAAACCACTTTGCATTTTCTTAGAGATGGGTCTCAGTTTGCCGCTCCTTCGAGACAGGGAACCTCCTGGCTCAAGCAGGATTACACACTGCATAAACTTCCTTGTGCGGAGTCTTCTCCTAGTTACAATATTCTCGAGATGAGGAGTGCATATCTGCTTCAGGGAGAGCTCTGGTGAAAGCGGCTGGAATACCAGAGCTTTTGGGGGGGCAAATTTTGGTTGCTCCGCTAGGACTGGTAGCCTTGGTTTCCACGAACACAGTTGCCCCTTCTTTCGCTTGCTGGAGATCCTCTGCAGGCCAGCTCTTTTTGCCTGGCAGGTCTCTGCAGCTCCCCTGGTGGGCCCCGTTAGAGGTGCCATGAATTTCCCTGATAAATCCAAAGCCTCTACTGGAAATCAGGCCGGACTACCCCATCCACCCAGCTCATCAGAACTAATGAACACAGAACGAGACGCTACCGCGGTGTCTGGGGATGTGCCCAGTTCCCCACATTTTTCTTTGAGCAAGGAAAGCTTGATGAGATTCCTGAGGGCAGCACAACACGTTAAAAAGAAGGATCATAGAATCATAGCATGGTAAGGGTTGGAAGGGACCTTAAAGATCGTCTGGTTCCAACCCCCCTGCCATGAGCAGGGACATCTTCCACTAGACCAGGTTGCTCAGAGCTCCATCCAACCTGGCCTTGAACACTGCCAGGGAGGGGGCAGCCACAGCTTCTCTGGGCAACCTGTTCCAGTGTTTCACCACCCTCAGGGTGAAGAATTTCTTCCTAATATCTAATCTGAATCTGTCCTCTTTTAATTTAGAGCTGTTCCCCGTTGTCCTATCACTACACACCCTTGTGAAAAGCCCCTCTCCATCCTTCCTGCAGACCCCCTTCAGGTACTGGAAGGCTGCTATAAGGTCCCCACGGAGCCTTCTCTTCTCCGGCAGAACAGCCCCAACTCCCTCAGCCTCTCCTCATAGGAGAGGTGCTCCAGCCCTCAGATCATCTTCGTGGCCCTCCTCTGGACCCCCTCCAACACATCCTAAGCATTTAAAGCTCTTTGCCATTTTGAGATCATTAAATACGCTCAGACTGAGAAAACGGACCTCGCCTCGGTCCTGCTGCCGCGTCCCCGCTGTGACGGCCGCTCCGCGCACCCGCACGACCCCACGCCAGCGCCCCCTGCTGCCAGGTTCGCCGACGCAGAGCACCAGGCCGGAACCTCTGGGAAGAGCAACGCTCCCCTCGCGCGGCGCCGAGGGGAAGCGCAGCAGCGGCCGCGCGCCGCGCAACACCTTCGCGGAAGTACCGCCCGCTCGCGCGCGACGCCAGAACAACAACAACAACAACAACAACAAGCGACCAGGCGCCCGGGCTTCAGCCGGAGACGCCGCTCCCCGAGCCGCGCCTCCTCAAGCCAGCCGCATACGCCGACCGCGGAACCCGCCGCCGG
>Ga0065711_1035327_pt1 | contig 22483 bp, 11 predicted proteins | sample Hoacrofraction12_FD_59098 | JGI IMG/M metagenome (GOLD analysis project Ga0065711, IMG submission 59098) | Hoatzin crop microbial communities from Cojedes, Venezuela - Epithelial fraction 12 v2 (version 2) | ecosystem: Host-associated > Birds > Digestive system > Esophagus > Crop | place... | reverse complement strand
GGGGGGCTGCGATGCGCCGCGCTGGGACCGCCGCTCACGCGCTCCCAGGAGAGCCCCCTCCTTCCCCCCCCAGCCGCTCTCCCCGCGGGCGGGGGAGCCGGGCCTGAGGCGAGACCCCCTCCCCGGTGCGGCTCCCCCGGGGCCTGCGCCCTGCGCTGCGCCTCCCAGTCAGGGCCGCGGGCGGTCGGGGGTGATGGCGGCGGCGGAGTGCCCTCTGCCCCCCCCCTTCCCCGGCCGGGCTGCGGTGGAGGCCCGGGCGGCCTCGTCCCTCAGGTGCCGGTGGCCGGGATGCCTGAGGCGGGGAGCTCTGATCTCCCCACATGCCGAAAGCACTTCTGCACGTCTAATGCGCTCCACGGTTCCTTCCTTCCTTCGGCTTCTTCACGCCTGTGTTTTACTTTTTTTTTTTTTCTGGTCCCCAGAAAGACTTCGAGCGTGAGTCCCTCTCCACACCGCTCCCCTTTCTGGGAAGGGAAACAGTAAAGCCCCAAACGCTTCCGTCTACTTGGTGAACTAGTGCTGGTTAAAATTAGCCGAAGCGGTAGCTGTCACAGCGATAGCTAGCGTGGTGGTGGTGGCTGGAAAAAGAGAATGACCCCACTGTATTCTTGGCCCTGTGGTTTTTTTGCTTGTGTTCTCGTTCATCTGCAAGGCAGCTGGTGTAGTTCTGCTTTGCAGAAAGTGATGGAACTTTAGTGTAAAAAAAAAAATAATACTCTAATATTCACTTCAGTAGAAATAGATGGTCGTTGATGCACCGTGTGGTGAACTTGGAACCTCAACTCCTTTGGTTGCTTTTAATTAACTCAATATTTAGCTTGCTTCTCACATTGAGGGGCTGTTACCAACTAGTTTCATAAAAACTTACTTGGAAGTAAACCAGGAAATATCAGCTTTTTTTGGGTTCCATAAAAGAAAATTATTTACCAAGCCATCAGTTACAGAATCAATTAAAAATTATTTCGTGTATAGCTAGTTTACTGAACAAGTGTTGTATGGTGTACTGAAGGGGTCTGAGATAGAATTCTGGAATTCTCCATGTGTAATCAATTCTCTATGAATTTATCAGCTCATCTGTGATGAATTCAATGAGTCAACCTACGTATTTATGTCATAACGATCTCAAAATGGTGCTGACTTGTGTTTGGGAAAGGGACAATTGTATTCAGCTTTTTGAAATCTAATGCAGACTCTTGGTTCAGTAAATGCCCATGGTAATACAGAATCAGAGTAGTCTGGGTTGGAAAGTGTATCTGATCAGATACCAGCGTTACTGTATTGCATTTCAAGTTCTGTCTGCGTATACTGACTTTTCCCCCTGATGTAGTGCTGTTGCATTAGGAATGTGAAGGTGGGAGGCAGGAATTTGAAAAGATTCATTGAAACATCAAAGAACTATGTATTCGCAGAAGGCAAGCAATTTTGAGGAGTCATGGTACTTTTGTTTCAGTGGTTTCAGATATTTTAGTTATTCGTATTTATTATTTTCTTTCCTGAGGACTTGAAAACCCTTGATAGCATGTGAGAATTTCTGATTACATGAGAGCTGGGAGGAGCTATGATGATGAGAGGGGAGCAGAGCAGCAGGTGAAGGGAACCAGCCTTGTTCTCTTTATTCCACTTATTCTTGTATGAGCTGCATATCCAGGCCTTCAGGAAATCAAACACTGCATTCTCCTGAGTATGTTGATAAGAGTTGTTTGCTGGGCAGGCAGGTGGGTTGGTTCTTTTGCAGCCCTTCATCTGCTGGCCTAAGCTGTAGGGATGAGCAAGATGTTGTAATTCTACGTGCAGAGTTTTACTGCAGGACTTACCAAGGGCAGAGATGATTGCCGCTGCTTCTTTGTTTCCATATTCCCACCAACAATGTTCAGTGAGATGAAACTCGCTTCTGACACAGAACTTCATTTCAACACCTTTAAGATCTCTGTGTCGGGTAATGGAGAAGTTCTTTAACATGAAGATTTCTTGTGGACCTTCTTTAGCTAAATTCTGTTCTGAGGAAGCACTGTATGAGAGAGAAGTGTGGAGACCCTAGTACTCATCTCGAAAGTATGAGATGGTGGTTAAATTCTGGGAAGTTTCCACTAGAAGAAGAGCAGAATATATGTTTACATGAGACTTTCTCAGTAGTCACTGGCCAGCCCTAATGTAGTGGTATTGTGGTGTACTTTGAGTGATCTGAAACCAGTAGAAAGTGACGCGTTCTTAAATGTACAGTAAGGATTTTCACTGTCCTCCCACAACAAAATACAGAATTTATTTCCTTCTGATAATACTTGTAAAATTTTTTTTCTTATCGCTGCAAGTTGTTCAAGCCAGTTCATACTGTCAGGCTTGTGAAACTAAGTTTCACATGTCTTCCTTCTATCATCACTTCGTGATGACTGCAAAGTAAATAGTGTCAAACTTGACTAAATGCTTGCCAGCAGTGGCGGAGAATTCTTTTTGTTGATGCTCACTGAGCCAAAGGCTACCTTTATCTTGAAACTAGGACCAATCATGCAGCTGTCAACCTTATTAAGGGCAAAATTTCCACTTTTGGTGAAAGTTCCGTCTGTGATAAACACATTTTTGGTGGCTGCATCGATTAGAAATCAGAAAAGCAGCATCATGAAAGCATGCTGTTTTGTCATCTTGAGTACAACATTTTATCTTGGTTTTTTTCTAGTGTTTTTATTTTGCGCTTCATTGTCCAGATGTGCTCTTCTCTTTATGTGTCCGTCCTAGCTTCCTGCTCATCTGTTTCCCTTTTAACCCTACTCTTTCATTCACATCCGACATGATATCTCGTCCTGCATTGCTTAATTCCCTTGTACCTGTAGGTATGTTGCATATATATCTCTATATATATATAGATATATGGTGCTTAATCTTGTGATTCTTGGGTGTGTTGGGGTCGGGGGTTATGTGCAGTGGTGTAGAGCTGATCTCTGAATGTGTAGTTTATTTCCAGGCATTCCTTTGGGATGCTGAAGGGACAGGTGGGAGCAAGTGATGCTTTTGCTCGACTGGTTTTATCTCCCTGTGTTGTTCTGAGGATCGCAGTGCAATTTAACTGTTCGAACTCCAGGTTGTGTATAACGGATGAATTAATTTTTCTTTTTTTGGTGAGTGGAAGATAGTGCAAAAGCACATTCCGTTTTCATCACAAAAGGTGGTGGCTGTTAGAGACATAACTGTAACGAAGACTTAGGAGTTTACATAAATAGTTTTTTCCTGTGTTTTTTGAAACCTCTTAACTATTTTGTGTTGAAGTTCATCAAATGCAGGGGGGTTGGACTAGATGACCTTTAGGGGTCCCTTCCTACCCAAAACTTTCTATGATTCTATGAAATTTAAATCATGGTGTAAGAAATATTCTTTCTACCTTTCCAGAAGGGAGTAGTTTTGGCATGCATGAAGAAGTATTTATATGTAAAAATGTATTTAGTATTTGTGCTTAAAGTGTGCGTAAATTGTACGATGAACCAGCTCAAATGAAAATCCTGCACCTTTTGATACTTATAATTTCAGATACTTGGGAGAATTCGCCAGTGCTCTACGTTGTAAATGTTGAAAGAAATGGAAAAATTATTTATACCTGGAAGGTAAGTCTTTCTAGAACTTGATAAAAAAATAGGAGAGAGTAACACTGTGTGTGTATCTATGCCTAATTGAGTCCTTGTAGTTTAAAATTTTTTGCAGTGGGGGTTAGAACATGAAAACTTGACTGATTACAACCTGGGGGTTGGGCAATGGGAAAATACCCGTCTCCGCTTCAGACAAAGGTTAAGAATGATGAAATGGAGAGTAAAGTACTGACCTGATTAAGTCCGTAGGGTTTTTGCTGTTGATTTTTTGGGGGGCCAGAATCTCACTGTGGGTGAAATGCTGTTTCTTTAACAGATAAACTCTTCGTAAGCAGCACGTTCTTTCACCCTCAGAATTTCTAAAGGAAGTCTGACTATTAAATTCGTGTGCACTGCTTTAGTCAAATATGTTTCCTCCTACCAATATATATGTTAAGATGCCATTTACCTAACACTAATTCTGCTTCTGCCTTTCCTATTTGTTACTTTATGATTGATCTGTAGCACTTTATTGCAAGTAGTCTGAAGTGACTGTTTATTTGATGTCTTGAAGTATCTAGAGCTATCTTTTTTAGCATAGGATTCTGGTCTCCATGGGATATGTATAACTTTTAGGTTGAAACATCTGTAGTTTCAAGAGATTTTTAAATGGTTTGAGACAGTTTTCCCTTGATGAGACAAGCTGTACTTCTTTTCTGTGCATCTCGGAGGAACCTGTAGACCCAGCTGGATTCTGGAGGATCTTGGTCCTTGAAGAGCACAGACTGGAGATAGCAGAGTCCGGTAGAATAGGGCTGCCTTGCGTTCCCCTCCGGCTCTACCATGCTAAAACTCTCCAGCTTCCCTAGGGTTAAGGGAAGAGGTGAGGCCTTCATCAAGGTATAATACACTTTAACTGTGGGTGGATGTTTCCTTTAGTACAAGCATAGGGAGGGGAATTTGTACAAGACAACAGTAACCATAAAAACAACACTAAAGAATGTCTCAAGGTTTTGTTTTTTATTTTTGTCATTGCTTAGAACTATAGAAAGACTTAATGAAAGTAACCCACCTAGCTCCCAACAGATCTGGTACTGTGTGTGTGTGATGTTGCTGCTGTCTAGCATATGTGGAACCTCACACTAAGCTTTTTTGAGCTTCTGAGACCGGAGTCCAGCTGCCTTGTATGCTGTTCAGGCCCTTGCAACTGGCACAAGGGGTGAGTCGTAGCTCAGGGTTCACACATGTAAGCGTAGGTGTCTGCATGCGTGCTAGGTGTCTAAGCTCCCGTTGTAGTCAGGAGAGATCTGGTCACAACAGTTGGTGGAGTTTAGAGCACTGGCCGCTTGCAGCCTGTACTTTGGGAGGAGGTGTGTGGGGTGGCAGAGGTGGACAAATACCCAGCAGACTCCATAGTGACTCTCAGGAAGGGTTTAAACACCTAGGCTTAGTTCCCTGAACCTAGGGCCAAAGGCTACGTAGGAAGTCACTGAAAATGTTCACTGTGGTTTCTCTTTCCTAATTTTGGGAATAAAGTGACCTCTGCAGCCTGCGTGGTAGGAATGACTGGATGACAAAGCCCAAGAGCTGGAACTAGCAAACTGCACAGCTGTGCTGCAGTTTTCACCTCTCAAATGTCATCCCGAAGGAGATGCTGCTGCTGCTGCTTTTCCTGTTCTCTGACCGTGATAAGGTAGTCTGATCTTTTTCTCCTGAGTGAGTCAGTCTGCTGAAGAAACAGCATCTATTTTTTCCTCTGTTGGGAAGGATGCTGACATATTTTGTTTGCTTCTACTGTAAGTGTTTTTTACACTTTCTAATGGACAAACTGGAAGATACTTCCTGGAGTTTTCTCGCAAAGAACAAATGTATCTTAAGGTGGTATTGCATTAAGTATATAATGCTTCTCCCAGGAGAGAAGTTCTTCATAGTGTGTGGTATGCATTTTGTTCTTGGATCAATAAAAATTCTGCTCATCAGCTAACGATGTTGGTTGTTAGGTGCTACTGATGTCAATGGTAGTCAATATATACACGCACAATGGTGAGAGCATGTGGGTATGTCTGCCCCAAAGCTCGTGTTAGTCTAGGTGGCTTGTATACTGGGCGTGTCACACGTGGTGGCCCAGGCTATAGCTGCATAGCACTTGCCCAGTGTCCTGAACAGGCGGGGTCCTGAGCTGCTGACGCTGTGCCTTTCCTGATGTGCGTGCTTTTGGTAAATTGGTTATGTCTTTGTCAGCTGCAGTCACACCTTGGGACTGTGATAGCTTAAAGCAGGACTGAATTTCTTGTCCTCGTCTTTCTCAAGAGCAGAATGCTAAAAACCAGCAAGTATTGGGAGGACTGTGTGTCTGTGTCTGCTTCTTTACACTTTACTACTGACAACAAGGATTCAATCCAAATGTTTCCTTTTCTGAAACAGTCCATTGACAATGTATGGGTATAGTTCTGTCGTTCTGGAGTTTACTACAAACCCTTTAAAAGAAGTATCCATTCATATTTACATAGAAGAAAAAAGTGTATGCATCTTAGCAAATTACAAGTAGTTTTAGGCCCTGATTTGACACTTCTAAATTTTTACAAACTTGTTCTAAAAAAACAAGTGTTCTTTGCATTTTGCTGTGCTGTTCTGCTGATACACATCATCACACTGGAAAGATTACCTGGGGAAAACAGACTGCTTTTAGTTTCTGCAGCTAGTCCTTCTGTCTTCCTCAAACTTATGCTGGAAAAATTGCGATGTAATTACAGCTTCCAATAAACTACAGATCTTACTGAGCTGTTAAGGCAGTTTAATATCTATCTTTCTCTTTCTCTCTCTCTCTCTCCCCTTCATGATAAATTATTTGTAACTAATGAGCTGCCGCTTCTGCAAGACACAGCTATATGTCTGTGAACCTTTCCTGTTGGTTTTATAGCAGCAGACTTGAGCTGTGACATTGTCAGTGAGAATAGTGCACAAATAAGGATGTAAACTAAACTGAGCTGTCCTGGCTTGTTTCCGAACAGATACAAATAGAAAACAACCTTTGTCTGCTAAGTGGAAGAAAATCAAGTCCATTGTGCCTGAAATCAGAGGAAGGTGGAGAATTAGCTTAATTTTCAAGCTTATTTTAGAGTATTGCATTGTACTGTGGTTTTGAAAGTATCTATCTTTCGTGACACTGGTGGTGTAAAGGAAGGTATTTTCAACAGAAGTGAATTCTAGTGTCAGCGCTTCTATTTTGCAAGGCAATACAAGAATCTTTAGAGTAAACATGAAAACAAGCGTGTTAGCTTATGCACAGATGTGGGCACTGATGTAGTCCTGTTACCGGTCTTGTAAAGTGTATTTTTCAGTAGCTAAGTACAGAGGGTGTGTTAGCATTTCAGACATACTTGGAAAGAAAGGTTACTTGTGAAAGCACTTGCTTAACCTTGAATTAGTAGGCCTGAAGTCTGTGCCTTAATATGAAGACATTTTGTTTTCCTTGTTTAAATCAGAAGCCAAAGACTATTGTCATTGCCACACTAATAATGAGACACTCAGAAATAGACACCATAGGATGAGAATATTCAGGCTTTTGTTTTAAATTCATGAAGCAAGATGCCGTAACTTCATAAATAACTATAGGTTTCTCCCCTTACCCCAAGCTGCAGTTAAAAACTATGATGCTCACTGACGAAGTGCAAGCCTGTGTGACTGGATTTAATTTCAACGGTTTAGCAATTTAGTGCCTATACCTAGAGTACATTAATGGACTTCAGCTTGGTTTGATATACAATATATGCTGCCAAGCAGAATTTATTTAATTTTTTAAAAAATATTGTGGAAATTTAAAGCATGGTGAAAATTACCAAGAAGGAAAGTTTTGATTTGTATAGTCTTAGAAGTGCCCTAGACAAAATCATTGTATGTTGTTATCAATAAGCTAGAAAGGATATGTGTTACGTTCCTTTTGTAAAGGCGACAGTCATCTGAGCTTATGAAATATATTTAGCCTTCCAACAATCGTTTCTTAAGGTAGAGCTGAAATTGTTTTTCCAGCCCGCAGCCAGATGTCTGGAAGCTATGTTTGGTGATGTTTGGTGTTTCGGTGCTCCCTTTTGGAGCAGTGACCCACCAAGTTGTTGAGGTTTGGAATACCAGCCTTGAATCTTCCAGGGTACATAGCACCCACTTTCATTCTTGTACAGACATCTCTGTTCCTGGACCTGCTGCCTGTAACTCAAACCAGTTTAGAACCAAAGCGAGAGAGGGGCACTTGGTTTATGCAGTGGCTTGTGTGCTGTGGATTGGCCGCATTTCAGCTTTATCCCATGTGTTAGTTCTAAAAGCGAAAAAACATAAATCTTTGTTCTTTCTCGCCTCAGGGCAGGGAAGTGTGTGAGGATGTGTGTCAAGGGGCAAGGAAAGAGGAGAGGGAGGTAGGAAAAAAATAAAGACAAATTTTAACTTTGTATGTATGTACATTGCTGGTGCTAATTTGTTTTTATCCATAGGGAAATCAGAGAAATACTCACATTGGATTGTATGATCTTCAAACTAAACAAAATGAGGTGAGAGCAATACCAGGCTTCTCCCTGGTGAAGACAGTGCTGTAGTGTTTCAGATTTTGATGCCTTGCAACACAATATGTTATGTCCTTCAGGAGTATATACTTGTTTGAAACAGAGGAGAGACCAGAGAATGACTGGATCTGAATGACTTGAGAGCAGTAAGACATCATGTCTGTAATCTTTATTTCTAAACAACCAGTTCAAGTCCTTTCCACTCCACACTGAACATGTGTACTAAGAAGTAAATGTTTTGGGTTTTCTTTGTTATGTGTGCATCCTCAGTCTGTTTGGTACTGCCATTTGTAAGAAATTATTGTAAAACTGAATGTATTGAAATTCAGTGGCTGGAGTCATGGTAACAGACCTTTGCAGATGTCCCCATAACAGTATGAAATGAGTGAAATTTTGCATTTAGAGAAAGGTCTGCTGTGCTGATCTAGTGGCAACATAGAGCTCGAAAGAACCAGTCAGAAACAAACAAATGAGAAAAAGGAGAAGTGATACAACTGAGACTTGCAATATGGTTCTTTTGCCCATGAAATGATTTGCTTTAGAAATGAAAATGGTGTACTGGTCAGCAGTGTTTTCCTACAGAGGAGTAATTAGATGGTTTTCTTTATATAGTTAAAAAAAAGTCATTTATTAGCATTAATGTGTTTCCCTATAGCACCTCTATATGTTTGAGAGGGATCTACGCATAATCAGTTGTTCGGTCAACAATGAAAGGACGTTATTGGGTAAATATGTGTTTTATCCTTACTTTTTTTTGTGTTATGGTAAAGATGATTTGGTTTAGTAGGATAATACATTTGGGTCTAAAATTACTGAAATCTGTTTTGACCCATATGTTGCCCACAGCAGTCTGCATTTCAGTGGATCCATCACCAAATAATGTAGGTAACAGCGTAAAGACACAGCTGTAACGATATTGCTGTTTTATTGAAACAAAAATCTAAGACACACTAGTCCTTTGTTCGCTTCCCCCTTCTTCATTTGTACATGCCTCCTACATCTAGAAGAGCTTCTGTTGTTTCTTTAACAGATACAATTTTGGTAAAAAAATTGTGATTCTTGCTCTCCTAGAATGTTTAATATGATTAATATCAAATATGCATGCTCACTGTGGTTGTTTTGGATTTCTTTTTTTTCCCCTGTAGCGGTCAGCTTCCATCAGTATACAGAGGAAGAAAGAGTAAGTCGGCTATTACAGTCAGGTACTACAAGTGGATTGTTTTAATAGTGTTAGAGATATTGTGGGTTTTTTCCCATGTAATTTCTGCTTGGAAAACAAAATTGGGTATAAAAAGGAGTGTTATCTAAAACCTGTTCTTTTTGCAGTATCCAAGTATTTAACCTTGCTAATTGAAATTCATCCCATTAATAATGTGAAGGTCCTTAAGGCTGTGGATAGCTGTGTTCGAGTACAGGTAAATTATTCAACCAATCTAATTATAAACCTTTTAAATTCACTGTGCTAGAGAGAATAAGTGGTTGAGTGCAGAAATATCTCGTGTCATCTTGCAACTGTTACAGAGATAGCATGCTTGTGTTTCTTCATAGAACCAAAAAAATTAGAAACTTCATAAAATGTTTTAATGTAGAATATTTCTCTTACATGAAGGCTACTTTTTTATTTCTCTTCAATCCCCCGAAGCTTGCAATTATAGTGATTGATGACTATTAATCTGTAACAATAGTTATTTTTATTAATTAAATATCATTAGTGTGCCTGTCTTGATTTAAAAATATGTAAATATCAGCTAAAAAAACTATTCTAGATAAATGTTCTAAACCACTTTTGATATCTATTTTCTTTTGTGAAACTTTGTCTAGTTTCTTTATCCGGTTGAAGGCAGAAATACTTCTACAGAAAGTCGCCTCTTGCTAATTTCAGAAGATAAATGTGAGTTAATATTTTGAAAGTACATTGTCATTCTTTTACTTTAAGGTGATTGTTATAGATTACATTTTGGTAGACTTTTATTAGAAAAAAACGAATGAAAAAAAGGCATGAGCTATTCTAGATATTCCGAATATCTTTCAAAAGCTGTAGAATTTAATGTATTTTTTTGCAACGTTAGCAGAATGGCTAACATTGCAAAAAAATACAGCTTTGACTGCTGTTATTTTCTTAGTTCATGCATTCATCAGGCATCCTTATTTATAAAAAAGCTACAATAGCCTTTGATAGTTTCCTATAAAAATTCAGAGAAAAGTGGGATAAGAATAGGTCAGTAGTTCCTTGGATTCAGCTAACTTTGCATGTTCAGCCTGATCTAATGAGAGGGAGTGAATAGAGGTGGACACTTGGAAAAGGCTGTTTATACCTCTTGCCCTTCAGTCTTACAGAGCGAGATTGCTTTTCCTGTCGTTTTGGAGAGGCCTGTCTTCTCTGTGAAGCTAGACACCAACCTTTGGGTAGCTGGACTTAGATGGGCAGCGTTCACCACCTAATACATTCACATACTGCTGTGAACTGTATCAGAAACATTTATAACATCTGCTGGGTGAATCTTGCACCCTTCACAAGGCAAACTACGAATAACTTTTAGGGATTTTGCATGGGAAAGAACTGTGAGATGGTATTTGTGCTAGGAAGTAAAACAAGGCTAGCGTGTAGTCTCAGGCACAGGCGTGCAGCTGCACGTGCGCGCTCTTTAGAAGTGTGCTCCTTGCCTTGGTTTGGCACATTTCGCTTAGCGCTCGTCCCGACGGCGCTGCGCTGATGTGGGCAGAGAGCTGCTTCCACAGGGTGGTATGGCTGAGGCCAGCCGTGCCGCAGGAGAGGAAGGGAGTCCAGGTCTCTGCATAGGCACCTGGGTTCATGTGTCACAGATTTCCTCATGCACTGCGTTGAACTGTCCTGGCCCTAATGTGTTCTGCTAGCATTATAAGAGGTGAGATTGTTTAATTAGCTGTATAAAAGCATATAAAAATGTATGTTTGTAATGTTTTTTAAATGTATTTTAAAGATATTGAACAATTTGACATTCACGTTGCAGAAGAAGAACACAAAGTGGTAAGTCTTGAAAAATCTTGGGGTCTGAGGGTTTTTTGCTTTAATTGAAAATTTAAACATCTGTCATTTTAGCTAAATGTTTTTGTAGCTTTATCCGTGGGCAACAGAAAGTATATTAAAGAAGGTATTGATAGTATGGCAACTTATGTAGCCTACCACGAAGCTGACTGAAGAAAATGTATACCATGTAACCTGTGAGGAAAGCTACTTATTTTGTTGTTTTTTGTTGTTATTGTTGTTGCTGAATGTGTTTGTATGTTAGAAATCGGGATAAAACATAGCGTGCATTTATTTTTAAACTTTTCAAAACATTTGCAGAATCACCTTCCTAACTTTGCCTTCTGGGAGTCTGTGTGTCCCAGTAAAGGATTCATTTTAAAAAACAAACAAACAGAAGACATTAAACTTAGATACACTCCAAGTACTGTGAACGCTCTAGTGTCTTTCCCTTCATCTTTTTTTTTCATTAATTTAACATGAATTTGTCTTCAACAAATTGTTTGTATATGTTTTGCTTAAAAGACTTAATAAACATATTTCTAATAGAGAACTGTGTGACAAAAGACAATGTTTTGCTTTTTGGAGACAAATGTAGGCTTGGAAGGAAAAAATTAAGATCCTGATTTTCAGTGATGTTGAAGTCTTTCATGGTTTTCTCAAAGTTTATCATTGTTTTTAAAAGCAGAGAGGTTTTATATGCTAGACTGCAGTAGTGGAGTAAAGACTAAGAGTGTAACCAGAATAAAACAAAGCAATCTAATGTCCTTCTAACAAGCAGATTTGTTTTGGTTGACATGAAATCTCCTTACGTCATTCGAGAATGCATTTATACAGTCCCAACAGTTGTCCACAGTTCCAGCTCTTTCCCTACTGCCAGTACTCTCTCCAAAGGGTGAGGCTTTCGATAGAAATCCCTTTTGGAGCTAACGCATCTTGCTGCCATAATTAACGTAGCTGGCTCTGAACTGACTGTGGTATTTCACTCCTCTCCCCTTTCTGTATGATGAACAGTGCGGTCTGTTTCTAATTTTTTGCTTTGAGCAGCTTAAGTGGTGAATTTCTTGCAAGCAAGGAAATCTCAAAGAAAACATTTGGTAGTACGTGTGCCCTGAAAACTGTGCTGAGCTCTTTAAACTGAGCACCTTGCACACAGAAAAAGAGGACCTTCTGCAGCTAGGTAGCATATTCCCTCCAAGCATCTAAGTACTTGCACCTCTTTTGTCATTGCTTTTCTCTTTAAAGCACAGACTGTGCGTAATCATCATTAGAAGTTGTCAAATAAGGTTCTGTAATGTTTTTTTTCTTTCCCTTTAGGTGATTCAAAACTCAGGTCAGCTTCCAAGAGCCAGAGTTGCAGATGATCTCATTTGGGCACAATGGGATATGATGGAACAAAGGCTCTTCTACATTGTTCCAAAGGTGAGGTGAAAGTCGTTCTAGTAGTTTTGTTCCTGTCTGTCTCATGACAGTGAAGTTTTGAGTGTGGGGGGTAGTAATAGCGTGATTTTGGTTTTCATTATAGTAGTCCATCTTGTTCCTGCCTCAAATAAGCCAAAGCAAAAGCCAGACTTGCCTTAAATGCTATTTGTGCATAGTAAATTGCAGGAAGACTGGTGGTCTCAGTGCTTTTTATAAAAAAGGGTGCGTTTGTTAGATTTTCTTTTTTAAAAAGGTCTTTTATTGAAAAGAATCTAAATCTGCCAAAAATTGTCATGAATATAATGCCTCTGTTCTAGAGAATTCACATCTAGAGAGTGCGTTGTGCACAGACTTACTGGGTAATCAAATGAGGGCAGGTTCTTGGCTAGAAATGCTGAAACTTTTGTGTGCTTGTTCATTTTGACTGAGAGACTATTTGCACTTGATATATTCTACGTATGTGAAAATCTATTTTTCTTAACTCTTCTTGGCCAGCGAAAGTACGTGAGTGTTAGGAAATAACAGGAAGTGAACTGTGATGGAGCAATGTATTCCTGTTTTGTTTCTGAGATACCTTTTTGAACTGACCAAAATAAGATACGGTTCCTATTGCCGTATAGGTAGTTATGGAAAACATTTTAACTTTCTAGAATGTGTGTGTGTGAGACATGTAATGCTGTGCTTCAAGTGGGGGCCCACGCAATTATAGATGATTGGCAGATAATGATCTGGGACAGGAAGGAAGCATGTCATAGTGCTATTGTGGGGGGTTATATGTGGTTTTTAAAGTCTTCTTTTGTCCCCTGTCTTCTGCGTATTTGTTACCAAAGCAGGCTGAGCATGTAAAATGCTGTGTACTATCCAGTCACTTTTTAGCCTATATGATATGCTTTCTATTTTATCAGTTACAAAACACATCCTCTTAATTTCAGGAATCAAGGAGTACTTTAAAATGTATCCAGTTTTATCCTGATGAAAATTTTAACTCAATAGTAAGTCATTAGTTTTTTATTATACAGTGGTTGGTTGTAATTATGTGGTGCAGGCACTGATACAGAGTGTCTTCTATTATTGGAACATTTGTAGAGGAAATCTGGGTTTTGTTTTTCTGTGTGTGGTTTGGTTTTTTTTTTTTTTACATTATATTCTTTTAAAGAATATATACAGTCAGATTCAGATTGTACCATGGTAAGATAACTTCAGTGGAATTGCACAGATACTGACCCAGAAGTAAGTGACATTCATGATATTATACTGATCTTATACTCAAGTATTGAAAAGCAGGGTTACCAAATGCACTGGATAAAGAAACCATGCACTAATTTTGTGTCAGTTTTAAGGGAGACAGGAAAATCTGTTGTGGCCAAAATGCAGAGAACAGAACATAAAAATTACAACTGTTGAACATGTAATTATTAATAGGCTTTTGTGCAAGTGGCTGAAATTTGCTCTAATACAGGAAGTTAAATTCATTTTCTTTTTTTTCTTAAATAATCTGTTTTATGTTTTGGGAGGTGACTGTAAGCATTAGAGGAGGATGAATAAACTTTGTCAAATAGTTGAATCTGGTAGAATGTGAGTTCAACACATTTTACTGGGGTGAAATATTAATCGTAGTATACTGACCTCACTTAATAACAGGTTTTGTTTTGTTTTTGGTTAACAGCTGGAATCGCACCTGGATATTTCTCTAAATGACACACAATTAAAGTAAGGGGTTTTAAATGTTTTGTTCTGCATTCCTTTTAATATATAGGGTAATGTTATATAAACCAAAGTAAAATTTGTGTCCAAACCACAGTATCTTTGTTTGTAGTTGTCTACATGATACTGTAACATAAGAATAATACGAACACGGTGTCCAAACCTCCAGTTCTTTTCACTTTCATCAGGGTCAATTGTAAAATGTAATTTAATCCTTGACTGCTTTTTGGTGCCATTTTTAAAAATTACTTGTCTGAAGAGCTAGCTGCAGGTTAAACCATCCTTCCTCTGGGTATTCTGTACCTATTTAAATTAATTTGTTTTAATCTTGGGCATGTCATAGTGGTGATGTCAACATTCCTGTGAAGGTAAGCTCTCCGTTTTTAGTTGTTGTGACATGTCTTACTGGACAGTTAACCAGACCAGTAGCTCCTTTTCATAGCCTGTGAGACACTGCCTATACTCTTTTCTTCTCCAGCATGCTATGCCCAGGCAGCCTGTGCTTTCAAATGCTAAGATTCATCTGATGCTGTCTGTGTCTACCATGCACATGGCTGAGTCTGAGCTTGTCTCCTTAAGGCTTCCTTTTAACTGAGGAAAAACTACTCAGAATGGTCTGACTCTCAGTCATAATTTATCTCATCCTCATCTGTCTTCAGCTAAAGGGCCTCTTGGTGAATGAAAAGGGCCACCAAAGCAACCAGATCAGATATCAGTAACTGGAGGCAGTTGAGTTCCACCCTGCCTGAACTGTGGCTCTCAGAGTGTCTCTGTGCTATGCAGGAGGCTCCGTGTGGTGCTGCTGCACATGCAGGTTGCCCCAAATGGGCAGTGTGTCCTCTTACAGTTAGTACTGAAAAAATCCAGCTCTTACAAGAGCTTCAGTGCTATAATATTTTTTTCAAAAGTATTGCAGAAGACCTAGAGGAAAATCCCTACAGGAAAAAACCCAACCAAACAAAAAAAAAACCCAACAACAAAAAGCCAAAGCAGACTGACTACAATCTTCTGTTGCATGTTCTGCATGGCAAAAATGGCACTTCTAGATTTTAAACTTATGAAAAACCAATAGAGCACAGGCAGCATGAGACTGAAAAAGAATGTCATGGTATAACAAGTTCCATGTGAGTGTGATTTTGTGCTTTCCTTTTCGAGTATTTCTGCTGAAATTAGTGTGCTTAATTGCAGAATAAATTGTAGATTTACAGACATAAGAATGGTAGAGTTAGGCTGCAAAGCCTTAGAGTTCTCAGGTGTGATGAATGTTTGGATTTCCAGTACTGCATCAGAACTTGCTTTCACTTCAAAATATAGGAATGGTTGGACAATGCTGCAGTAAGTGAATATGAAGTTTGCAGGTGTAATCAAAATTGTTGGTTTCTGATAATAGTGTGCAGTTTGGGGATTTTAATTTCTAACAGCATTGAGCCTAATTAACTTGCATTAGAGAACTTTTGATTATAATTCAGTTAGTATGTTTTGATTACATAATGATTGTTATCGTGATCATTGTGATGAATCACTGTGGAGGAAGAAGTGATTTATTTAGTGATCTTTATTTGCTCGTAGACTTGTGAATTTTGGATATGATTACTTTCAAGACCAAGATGTTGCATCTAAATCTTTGAACCTGCAGGTTTTTACAAGTAAAGCAGGTAATGAATAAATACAAATACTGTCAAAATGATCTCCACTAGTAATTATTATGCAGTGTAATCATAATTGGTTACTAAATTTCTTCATAAGATGTTATACATATCTGTATTTTTTGTGTGGGGTTTTTTGTATGAGTGTGAGATTTTTATTTGTTTAGGGTATATTTGACAGGTAGCTGTGAGGAGAGGGAGAAGGCAACTATGCACTATTTTTCTCATGAAGTTTTTTTACCTTCTGAAAGCTGCATTCCAAGTTGAGCTGAAGAGTACATAGGGTTTTATATATGAATACCAACAATAAAAGTCACCCAGAAATTTGCTGGCAGCCCAACTTCAAAGAACTGGTATAATGCACTTGTATGGTGAAATATCTCAGTCTAAGCACACTGCAGCATTTTCTGCTAGTTTCAGAGCACAGCTGGTACCAAGCATGGTTGTGTATAACATTGGATCAATTTAATGTTAAAGCTGACCAAAAAAGTGTTAGCAAATAAATTCAAGGAACGTTTTGGGCTAGATCTGTTGTCTGGATGTCTGACATAGTATAAAATTGTATTACAGAGTGGACATCTGTAAATGGGGCATCTGCAGTACAGACTCCAAGAGCTTCACATTTCTGTTAGTATGTGATACTTAGAAGGTTGAAATGTGTGATACTAAACTTAGTATGTGATACTTAAGAGTTTAATATATATATGATTTCTTAAATTTAACCCTAAAATGTTCCTTAAACCTTTAGGATTCAGGAGTCTCCTCATGCATGCCATGAGCTTTTTTCAATTGAAAACTGATCTCAAGAGGCATTGCATTTTCAGCTTCTAAATTAGACAATACCACCAGGTAGAGATGGTGTCGGATTAACCTTTGAATAGTCTACAGAGTTGTATAGGGATATGGCATATTGCAGAAGTGGCGTTACATCTCACTTCTTCAGGCATACTGTGTGCACTCAGGTGAGCTGCTGAGGTGTTTGCCAGTTGCACTGGAATTACCATTAATGCAAATCAAGTGAAATACAGTTTCCTTATACGGATTTTTGTCTTGCCATGGCAGACAGCTCGCTTACAAAGATTAGAGGGAAGGAATTAGAAATAAGAGAAAGCCAAGTTTCTATCCACCAAATGTAGATTAGGGTATTTATTCTCTGTTGGCAAGACCAAGTATTCCTTATACAAACAGCCTGTCCAATAATGGAAAATGTTATTGATTTGTATATATATGTTTCCTTTTAAACCTATACTCTCTAGGGTTTGTTCAGATTGAAGCACCTCCTTTTAGTTTAGGATGAAATTCAGTCTTCTTCCAACACAACTGTTGTTTGATTACCCTGAAGTAAAATGTTCTTTTCCCTCTGGCAGCACAGTGTTTAAATTCTGTGTGGAACCTTTCACATGCACTTTTCATTGCGCTTAATGTAAAACACATAATTTGACAATTGCACTTCCTAAATGAAATTGTGTGTGGCTTTTCACTGAATGTTGTTTGAAACTGAAGATTGCTTTGCACTACCCGTTTTCAGTAACTGACAATTTGAAGCAAATGGTTTGGGCGCTGAGACCATATCTAGTTGTCAAAGAATGCTAGGGGTAATCCCACTAAAGTTTGCTTTTCTGCCTCTTGTTTGTGTGGTTTACAAAACTGGACTGCAGGCTCTTTGGGGCGCAGACGATGCCTTCTGTGGAACTGCTAGCATGATGCAACTATTAGTGCTGATATCCCTATTTGTACCATTCGGACATCTCTGGCAAAGTATAATTGGCATAACTTCAAACTGGAATATTCCATGCAATTTCCCATTTAATAAAACTGTTATTGGCTACTGCCAATCTGTGCTCTGAATGAAATCACTCTTCCTTTCTCAAACTTTGCGGTAGAAGAAAAGTAACCCTGTTCCTTATATTTAGCATGGACAAAATGTCTCCAGAAAACCCCCCTATGTACTTCTAGATTAGCTGAGATCAAACAGTTCTACTCTTAGAATTAACTTTGTCTATCTAGAAATCAGTGGTTATTTAAACAACACTGGACTGTTATGTTTTCTTTTAGTGCTTTAGAAGTACTTTTCAGTTAAATTTGCTTGGTATTGAAAAAATGCAGGCAGTAAGATGACATAAACCCTGGATTACCATCACCCAGCTTTACCCGCCTAAAAGTTATGCATCTGGCCTATATTTATAGAGAAAAATAGGCATCTCGAGAGGATGATTGCTTCTATCTGTATTTCTTCATTTGCTGTACAGGAGTCTAAATGAGAGATGCCTGGATGGCTGAAGTTAGGTAAGCAAGTCACTCCTGAGCCAGTACAACTAAACAAAATGCCATGGGGCAGTGTCATATTTGAATTGTGACACTGGTATGCCATGTTGAGGTGTGGTTCTGCATGAACAGAAAAGAGGAATTTGAAGTTAAAGTTTCCTAGGAAAACTTCATGTCTTCTTAGGAGATTCTTACAATTTCAGTGGTATAACATTTATTTATCAAGTGGCAGAGTTGTAATTGTTGATTCCCTAGTTCTGCTGAATGTGGTAACTCACTGTTACCCTGTATGAGTAGAACCTGATTTTTAAATTCTTCCCCTTTTTCATTTAGTTGTGGTTGAGATGTTTTTTCCCTTTTATTTCTGAAGAGATGAGTCCATCCAAATGTATCTTCACGTGAGTCTTCTCGCCTTGTGGCATTTAGCTACAGCTCTTACTGTTTGCAAATGATTTTGTAATGGGTAGTGTAGAAGACTTGGTTCTGCCTTTGCATAAAACACATACCATACAGGTGCAATAGGATAACAGGCTTTCCTTGCATCCATGCACCCCAGCTCTGATTTGCAGAGAGCACTGGTAAGGGTAGGAAAGGAATTTGTCTTGTATTCTCAGTCTCTGGCACTTGTAGTGGGATTGCTAAGGTGGTATCAGATGTAACATTGATTGGACACTTGCTGATCTATTGCGTTTCTGTCTATATTAACGAAGCACCATTTGATGTTTTCTGTTGTTTGTAGTTCAGTTTGTTAACGTTTGGACTAGTATCCTAGAGTTGAAGAATGCAAGTCCTATGAATAGTCCCCATAGCCACTGTTTTTGTGATCAGCTTGCATATGTACCCACTGACACGTCAAGCTGAACAGACTCATTTGCATGTTGTGCAATTTACAGAATGGTGTGTACACTAGCCTCCAGCATACAAGAAAGAAATTTGCAGCGTTGGAAGAGAGCTGTTGATAATAAAACAGCATTGTGGGTTGCTGGACCTTTTCCAGGCTTCCTCATGAGTCCTGATGCTGCTACTTTCAGAACTATGCATGCTCTGAAAGATGCCAAGTGCTCTGGTAAAATGCCTTGTCTGTTGTCTAAATGACTCAAATATCCAAGCAAAACTGTATCAAACAATATTCAATCAGCTAAGAATAAGCAGAAAAAAAAATGCATCTCAAAAGAAAGTATTTACCTTCCCCAGAAGTGTGAAGTGCCTCAGCCATATCTGTATCACAGCTGTGGTACAGCCCTGTGGTCTGAAGTATGAGGCATTTAATGAAGTAAAATACCTTGATAGCTGTGCTTTTTTTTGTGCTTGTGCTTTTTCCGTTCTGTGCCTTTTTCTGTATACCTTGTATAGATAAACCTTTATTTTGTGCCTTTTTCAGTATAGCTTGTATCCATAAACATTTTTTTTTTTACAGAAGAGTATCTGTATCAGTATTACCTTTTTTTTTTCTTTTAAGTGATAAACTTTCAATAAAGGTAAAAGGTGAATGGTCGTAGTTGTGGCCCAGCTTTCCCAACTGTATTGGGATAGTGTGGTTTGGAAGCTGTTTCTAACATGAATGCCAAAGCATCGGAATAAGTGGATTAAAGTTTTTATAAGAGATGGAGGGAGGGCTACCATCCAATGGAGTCAAAACAGTCTATCAGTCTGATTTAGAATTAGGCTGGGAGCGGGCAGCATTCCTACAGAGAGTACCTTGGCTGAAGTAAGCTTGTGCCAAGGACTGACTTTTCTCCTAAAAAAGGAATTAATGTCTCTCTGGGCTGGAAAGGGGAGAAGTGACTATCATTTCTAGTGTGAGAAAGCTCTAGTAGTGTATCATGCTGCTGCCAATATGAAATTACTTAGAAAGCAAACAAACTGTATTTTACTGTCTTGTTCTGTGCATATTTGACAGTCCCTGAACATAAAATGTTGAGAGACTGAGGCAGTCTGTGGAGAGCAAGGCTTGATCAGTTTTCTGGGTGCAAGCATGATTTCTGCTGGAAGGGCTAAAAGTGTACTTCTGAAGAGAAGAACTGGCCGTGTCAGAACTCAGGTTTCCATCATGCCATATTGCCTCCTCTGTTCTCTCTTATTTTGTGTTTTGCTAGGTAAATGATGGTTAGAGATATGTAATATATATTTCTGTAATCTTTACCTTTTTTGAGAGATTAGTTTCTAATTTGAAACAGTCTTGCTTTATTTTTGTGCAGCGTAAAGATGTCTAGGTATTCAGGTGGACAAGTCAATATTCTTTTCCTTTTATGTTTATTTTTTAGGAGGCTTGTGTGTGTGTTATAGTCTAGCCTCTGATACTCCTGATGAAATAACATACTCCATATATTTTCTACATAAAGGTAAGATTAACCTGTTAAGTTATACTTGATTTTGGAGACTGTCACTTTGCTGAAAGCATCACAAAATGCCTTGCGAAACAAATAACTACCAAAGTCTGCAGACAATAAACTACTGTGGCTGGTGTTTAAAGACAGCAGCTGCCTTTAGCTGCAAAGTTGACTTTCCTGCTGTAGACTTCCTGCCTGATGCTGAGCAAGTATCTTCAAACCAGTGGCCTCATGAGTGGCTATTAATTTGGTCCCTTATTTCTAGCCAGGCTTTCCGGCGTGCTGAGCACAAACATCAGTGAAATCTGTGGGAGCTTGCAGGTGTGTTGTACTTATGCCATAAGGCATTTGTATGGGAAATAGAGCCAACAGCTCTTGGTTTGAATGCCTGTTTAGAGTTCCAGTTCAACATGTTGTTTTCACAGCAAGAGGTGCAACACCCACTGACTATAAGAATAGTTGCTATGTAAGTGGCACTCTAGCTCTTAATTTTAAGACCTGGTTTTTTTTCTTGAAAAGAACGAAGAACATTGTTTTATTCTAATCAGAGCAAAATTTGTCATTAGCAAGAGCTTTCTCATGTGATACATGGAGGAGAGAGGCGAGTTATTGCTCAATTGAGAAGCTGCATAGTGTGGAGTAACCATATTCAAGTGGACAGCATACCTCTGTTTTACTTTAAGTGTTTGCTTTCTCATGTCAGGGAACTTTTCATGTGTCAGAGCTGCACTAACATGTCGCTTTGCTGCTGGAACATTGTGGGATGGAATGAACTGCTTTTTTGTATGCTTGAAGGCATTAACAAATTGGAAAAATCCATTCTGGGTGCGGCAGCACTCCGCATTGTACTGCGATGAAGGGCTGATTTCCCTAGGTGTGCTTGCTGTGTAGCTGAAGGGTGGTTGCATTGCTTGGAGCCAACCATGGCCCATGTACATCCCTATCTGTACCAGAAAGAAACTGAGGATAAATATGGTGACATCGACCAGCTGCATCTGAAATAACCTTCATGAAATGAGTTGTCTGGTGCAGAGCTGTTTGTGGATTCATGTAAGATTCATCAGTTGTACGAGAGAATTTTAAGACACGTCCTGAGGTGACCCAGGAGCAGTGGTATATCAGGTCCATAAGCCACATTTTAGAGCCAAATAAGGAGTTCAGTCTGTGCTGCAGCATCTGTAAGCTGTGAAGGAAGCTTCTTCCCCCTTCTTCCCCCCCCCAGTTAAAGCAGGTCCCCACAGTCACTTGATGTAGCATAAACACAAAAGTGACGATGTTGCAGGTGTATTCTGCAGTGCTGGTATTAGCTTGCATGTGCTTGCAGGCAAGTAACAGGGTGGTGATCATGAGTACACTGTCTCCTGGCAGGCAAACATCAGTCAGTGTCCTGTGTGAAAAACTATTTGGTTTAGATACCCCTTCATCTGTAGTGTTGCTGTTGGACTTGGAGGTCTCCTTTTTCTGTTTTTTTAGCAGCATAGATATGGCATTTCTGTCTGCTAGGGTCAGGAATCAGTGGCCTGGGTGAGTGGCTGAAGCATCGCTCATGATCTGCTTTTTTCCTTGGTGGTCCTGTAAATAGTGGATCTATTGTCTTATCTTGAATTTTCATGCACTGTGAAGTAGCATCCTGATTGTGACACCATTCAGTCTTTAGGATATTGCAGCATGGACATTTGGATGCCAGTCTTTGTCTCCTTAGTTATTTTAATCTTCAGCTTTTCTCAGAGATTGAGGAAGTTTGAGAGCTCTGTGTGTACTGGATGCCAGAAGTATGGTGCAAGTCTAGAATAAAAGAACAGCTGTGCTGATGCAAAGCCCATGCAAACACAGCAGGTCTGAAGTTAGCCTATGTTTAGACAGAGCTGAACTAAATTGCAGCAATAGGGCATGCAGATAAACAAATTGGAAGTTCTCTAAAGCAGTTGAAAGATCACCAAAATGCGAAGCACAGCTACATGAAGGGCTTGTGTTTGTTGTTTTTGTTTTGGGTTTTTTTTTGGGGGGG
>Ga0065711_1035326_pt1 | contig 22484 bp, 14 predicted proteins | sample Hoacrofraction12_FD_59098 | JGI IMG/M metagenome (GOLD analysis project Ga0065711, IMG submission 59098) | Hoatzin crop microbial communities from Cojedes, Venezuela - Epithelial fraction 12 v2 (version 2) | ecosystem: Host-associated > Birds > Digestive system > Esophagus > Crop | place... | reverse complement strand
AGGGGGGTTGGACTAGATGACCCACAGAGGTCCCTTCCAACCCCTACTATTCTGTGATTCTGTGATTTATGGCTCTCCTGTTCTGTTTCTGTACTTCACAGTTATCAGTAAGAAGATTCTTCATTAAAGATTCGGTCAGAAGATGCCTTCTGTCCTCTCCCTTCTAGAAATAGCTATGCAATGTCTATTATTAAAGGTAGGATTATGTAGTGAACAACATGGTCATCTCCAGATTATTGTACCCATCTCCCAGCTGGCCAACGCCCAACCACACTCTATTTAAAGTTCAAGCGAGAGAGAAGGTTTGGCTGACCGCTGAGAATAAGCATGCAAAAGCATTCCCTAGGAAACAACACTAAGCCACTTTTGTCATACTTATGCCTTTTTCAGCTGTGATCCTCAGACGGGACAAGTCCTTGCACAGAAAGGAGATCTTGTAGATGGCGCCGGACACTAAAGTCAAGACACGGTCGCAGGTGCGAGGATCCTTACAGATCAGGCATATCGGTTCAGACATGAGCGGAAGGCGGCTGGGCCACCCTTCGAAGTGTATTGTTACTGTCGTATTATATTCCTTGCTCAGGTCGACCAAATGGGTGACATCTGCAACAAAAACATTCCAGAGCAGTTACTGCCAAGAAGTGTGACATGAAGCAGAATTTCCTCCATCGCTTCTCACTCCATTAGATGAGCAGCTGTTGTAGCTATTTCTATATTAGTTAATAAATCCTTATTTACTTCTTTCCATCACTGTAATATGAACTCAGGCAGTACCATATCACTCTTCTAATTTAGAGGTTTAAGCCCTTCCACACACAAACCCCATTTCCCACCAATTACACTAGCCCCTTTTGAACAGGTTAGGCTATAATGTAAGGAGCTCACCCAGCTAGGTCAGATTTGTGTTCCCTAAAAGGTTTCTCTTATTTCTTTAAAAGTCAGTTCTACTGATCAGCCAACAATTGATTGGAAAAAGGTTCTCCATTCTCAAATTTATTACATATTGCTAGATTTCCATCTCAGCTAACTCTTTGTTGGTTTAGGTTTTTTGAAGCCAAGCTGAAGAAAATTGTCCAAAGTCAGTAATTAAGCACATCTGATTATCTGGAGTCAGTTAAAGATTAAGCTAATCTAAATGCAAGTACCAATGTGGTTCAAAAGGGAAAAAATTGCCAAGTACTGTACTTCAGCAGAAGTGCAGGCAGTTGTTACGAAGGTTACTGGAGCCTACAAAGATGCTTTCTAAATGTCTTTTCTGTTTGGCAGTGAAAACATACAGAGATGCCACAAATTGTCAAAGTCTGTCTCCATGCCAGCGGGAAGGCTGAGGATCACACCTTGCTAGATTGCTTGATTTCCCTCAACAGCATGATTGAACTACCACATTGCCCTTGCATTTAATTGCTCAAAAGCATTCCTCCAGAAATATTTTCTGACTAGCTGTAAAAAATCAAACGTGAGAGCTGGCAGAATTAACCTGGAAAAGTGAAGAGCACCTTCACCTCCCCCAACACTAGCCACTACTTCTCTTGCAGTCCATCCCTTTCCCTGTACCCCACCACACACAACCTGCTGCAGGAAGTTTTGTAATGCCCTCCAAGCTTGCTGGACCCAAGGTGCCCACAGTGACCATCATCCCTGGCACCCTCTCTCAAATAGTGAGATTCAGCTCAAAGATCTGCTTAAGGAGGCATGTACTGAGGCCAAAACCACTTAACATTTTCACTAGTGGGAGAGAGTGTACCCTCAGCAAGTTTGCAAGAGTGGAGCTGGAAAGCAGCTTTGTAGAAAGACCTAGGGGTCCTGGTGGACACTAAGTGGAATACGAGCCAGCAGTGTGCCGCTGCAGCAAAGGTGGCCAACAGCTTCCTAGGCTATGCTAGAAAGCATCAACAGCAGGTTGAGTGAGGTGAATTTCCCCCTCTGCTAAAGCACTGGTGAGACATCTGCAAGTGCTGGGTCAAGTTCTGGGCTGCCCAGTACAAGAGAGACATGGATGTACTGGAGTAAGGCCGGCAACGAGCCACAAATATGCTTAAAGGATTGAAGCATCTCTAATAGGAGAAGAGAATGACAGAGCTGGAACTGTTTAGCCTGAAGAAGGTGGCTCATGAGGACGTGTGCGCACATGTGTAAATGATATGGTGCCAGACTCTTCTCAATGGTGCCCAGTGACAGGGCAAGAGGCACAAATTGAAATACAGGAAATTCTGCTTAAACATTAAGAAAAAATATAACGCAAGGTTGGTCAAACACTGCAATAGGCTACTCAGAGAAGTTGTGAAGTCTTTGGAGATACTCAAAACCCAACTGGACACAGTCCTAGGCAACCTGCTCTAGCTGACCCTGCTTGAGCAGGTGTTGGACTAGATGATCTCCAGAGGTCCCTGCGAACCTCAGCCATTTCTGCGAGTTTGATATCCTAGATGACCGATAGAAACCACATCTACTCCAGTCTAACTGAAAAATCACAACCCCTTATGAGACCTACTTCCATGAGTCTGAGTGCTCCGCAAGAGCAACTCTTGCACAATATTTAAAAAATAGACATATTAAAGGGGAAAGGGTTATGATTTATTGCTGAGTCTCCCTAACCAACTGGCTTCAAGGCCGTGTCTTCCATCATGTACTATCTGGGCAGCTACAGCAAGCTGGAATAACAGGGGTAAGCAGATATGACAAACACCTTGTCCCACGTAAGCTAATGGAAGCTGCAAATACTCAGAATATCTGGAATGGGAAAAGATAAGGAAAGAGTAAAAAAAATCCAAGATTACAGATCACAGCCTAGTTCACAAAGATTAACTATCATGTGGAAAGACAGATCTTGGCTCCACACAGCATCCTTATGCTGTTAACAAGGCATGTGTTTCAGATGTCAAAGAAAGCAAACCAATCTAGTAAAAGGTGTCCCTGCCCATGGCATGGGGGTTAGAACTAGATGACCTTTAAGGTCCCTTCCAACCCAAACTATTCTGTGATTCTAGGATTCTATAAAGGACAGACTAAAAGAAAATATAAATATATATATACATACACTATAACTACTCTTCATTTTCTGGTTTTAGCTATAGATCTCAAAGTCATAAACAAATGGTGAATAAAATAGCTTTCTCCTGTGTGGGAAATCAGACACACAAAAAGGCAAGAGGTCAGATGGAAGTCTCAAAGTCATTGGCACAACCAAGCACAGAACCTAGGATTTCTACCAAAAGGTTTCTCATTCTTCATAACATTTTATTTGCAGCAGCTAAACACAGAGGGTTAGATTACGAAGTTATTTCAATTGGAAAGAGATGTATTTTCTTCTTATTTAATGACAAGCATCACAGGCAGCTGTGGAATACCCAAATGTTACGGAAGCTTTGAGAATATGAAGATACTAATGCATTTTTAATAAGAGCCATGTTTAACTTGCATACTGCAGATGGAAATTTTTGTTGGGTTTTTTTTTTTAAATAAAAGTTTCAATAATGTCCTGAGGGCTGAATCTTTGATGGAACTTATATAACTACAAAATCACTCCTGAAATCCTATAAAATCCCTAGAGAAACCACTGCTGTCTCTTAAATCCAAGTGGTTTATTACTTGCATTGCATTCAATAAGAGCAACCTGTTTTTTTTATTTTTAGGTGATTATTGTCTTGTCTACTGACAATAAATATATTAAAATTCTCTTTGCTGTCCAAACTAGAAGGGAGATAAAGCTGATTAACTGAATACAATGTTTTCACTCTGTGTAGCTCCCAAGAGGCAACACACAATAAATATAAACAAGCACAATTTGGTTAACAGCAATTTCAGGAGGATTTGCGGATCATGAATGGAGCCAGGCTAGACAGACAAAGAACTCTGAGGATTACAGTGGTGAGATGCTACAGACCCTTTCTGGATAGGTGACTTCAAGGTACAGGCCATGCAAACTTTAGTCCCTCTAAAATTACTTAGAAAGATTCTAAGTAGCTCCTGCTGCAGTGGTAGTCCAGAGGGTGGACTTTCCTCCACCTGCCACTCTGCAGTGAGGGCACCTTGATTATTAACCTCCACCATGAACTGAGGTCAGAGCTAAGAAGCCAGACGATAAATCACCAACTCCATAGCTCGTTACCTAGCCAGGCTTTTTATTTCTGTTTTTAGATAAATGCTCTGGGGTTGCAAGTCATTGTGTTGAGCCAGTCTGAATTTGGGGCAAGAAAACAGAAAAAAATTAATTTTATTAGTGTAACAATGACCAGCAAAAAACCTAAAGAACATCCAAACATGTAGGGGACATTATTAGTGGAGTATCTTACTGAAAACTTCTGTGCCTAGTGTGAATTCTTCACACTGGAGGATGTTCAGGCTTCTCTAGGAAGTCAAATAAAAAACTCAGAGAAAGGAAGACAGGAAGGAAGGAAATGCACATTGACGCCATTAGTAGTATGGAGACCATTTTACATCTCTCATTTCACCAGTTCATGCTACAGATCTTGCTACCAGCCACGACAGCAGGTTTCATCTTCCTAAGTGCAACTGCTTATGTACAGAGCAAAAACCTGTGCTCACATTTTAAGAATGGTCCTTAAAATGTTGAACCTTACATCTGAAAATAAAACTGCCTGAATAAGATTGAACTTGATTTCTGTACTGGATAACAGGCAGCAACACATGAGCCCAAACAATACCAACCATGCCGTTAAGGTCCTTGCCCGCTAGCTGGACAGGGGCCCCAGAGGGAACACAGTTGCAAGGAAAAGCTAGCTGGTGCTTAGCTTTGTTTACACAACGTGCAAGACCTGATACTAGGCATTTTAGTGTTACAGGCATTTTTCAATTACACAATGCGGGCACTGGAAAAGGAAAGGAATCCTCCCCTTACAAGCTACAGTGTAAAATCTATGATGGAGCTTTATACTCTGTTCCAAATTACCAATTTCAGCATCACCATCCGCCGTGCCGTAAGGGCAGCCTGTGGTACCCACGGCGGAACAACAGGCCTCAGTGTTGCCTGGCAACCCACCTCCTTGAACTCAAAGAGGGTCCAAAGCTAAAGAAAAGTGACAAAAAAACCTCGGGTATTTCTTTTCCTTGTGGTGCTTAGCCCAGGCATTTTAAGCAAAAGCAACGGAAGGGGGGGGCAGGTACTTACTCTCATCGACCTGCGGGTGCTGAACGACGACTTGGAAGAGCAGGCGGAGGATGCCCGGGTTCTGGGCATCCTGATCGCAGCCCTGCAGGGACAGGTTGAAACTGCCAGCGATATTGGCAGGCTGGCTGTCGCTCAGCTTGAACACCTCTGGGTTGCTGAAGGAGCCCGGGAGGTAGTACTCCACCCTCTCCTCTTTTCTTTCACAGTTGGAGAGGCTGTAGTTGTGGAAAAACACGCTTGCTCTCATGTTGGAAGGAACCACAAACTGCCATGTCATGAGTTCGTCTTCTGGAAAGCCCAGCGGGTAGTTTGGGGACATCAGGGTGATTGAAGACTCCCCCTTCAAAATGGATTCAATAATGCATAATCCTAAACAGGGGGGGAAAAAAACATACAAAACAAGCTGCAATTAATGAAAACGCACTAGCGTATCTAGCACCCCAGCAGCAGAGTACTTTTACTTTGACAGTGAGACCATCCACTTCAGCTACAGGTTAGGTTATTACAAAACCTCTGGACTAAAACATATACTCAAGATGACTCTTTTGTCTTCAATTACAGAAAAGGGACGTGCTAATGCTGCATTTTCAGTTTAGTGGGTTCACATTTCAAGCACGTGGACAGACAAGCCTTTGTTTTTTGGAGAAGAAAGATCCTAGTTCCTAATTCTGCTTCTGGCTTTGCAAGAGCAAATACACAACCTGACAACTGCTTCTGCTTCACTGGGCTTCGGGAAACAAAAGAGATGAGCTTTTATAGCAGCAAAGAGCTCTTCGTCCAAAAACCTCCCAGTTTTGATAAGAGCATGCCAGCAAAGAGCCTCAAATATGCACGATAAAACACAAATGTGAACCACGGAGGCTGCATAAGGCACTTTATGCTTGGATAACACTTGGCAGCATGAAGTTGGGTACACAGAGATTACGGTCCCGCTCTATGACTCCAGCGATTATCTGCAGCTGCAAGGAGCGCCAGGAGTTACAAACTCTTGTTCTAGAAGCTCAAACCTGAACCAGGTTCCCTTTATAACCGATAGCAACAACTGCACAATTCAAGTACAGAACACAAACATCTCCCAAAGAGAGTTTGTCATCAGATCACAAAGCAATCCACTGATTGCTATATAATACTGCACGTGTTTTTAAGGAGATTATTACACAACGTTTTATGTTACTGTGCAGGTTGAAACAGATAGCTGCATTTAATCAGCCTCATGTGCCTTCCAGGCACCGCTTCCCCTTTTCCCACCTTTTTCTCCTGAAGACAGGCATTGGTTTGAGGCTCCAGAAGTTAAGAAAGCTTGATTTAAAAATAAACAAACCCAACTCCACGCTGCAACAAGCAAACAGCTCTCTTGGCTCATTCTAATTCTGCTATCTCGCCTCACCTAGCTGAAAACACAAAACTAACAGAGCAGGTATGTTTAAGTTTTAGGAAATTTAAAGAGATTGAAAATGAGTAATGTGCACAAAAAGCTGCAACATAACAGTTTTCATAATTATTAACCAATCAAACTATTTTGACCCCAGAAGAGCACCAGCTACCAAATTAAAAACCATGCAACAGCTTTTAGAAAAGATGAAATGGAAGGGAGTTTGGGATAGCAGCACCAAAACTCAGTTACCTGAGAAGAAAGGTTTAAGTAATTCTGCTGCAATCTGCACAAGGCAACTACAGGTGGGGAAATGCTACTCCATACTTACGTTTTATGGAAGCCCTGTTAGCTATGTTGAAGCCCGAGGTCATGAGAGGTGAGTCCCATGGGAGGCGCAGAGACATGACGACTCCTCCCAGCAGCTTGACGCGAGACACCGAGCCATTCCTGCAGAAGGTGCCAATGTTGACCTTGGCCTTATCGATACAGCTGTTGATGTTGTAGCTAACAAAATCTGGGCATGTCTCTCCTGGTTCAATCTGTCTTAGCCACGGGGTAGAAAATCTCAGTTCAAGTCCAGCCTTTGTACTCGCCTTCACATCCCAGATGAATGTCCTGTTAAGGCGAGGTAGCCCCGGTGGGTAAAGATGAACATCTCCAAAAGGACACGGGCCTGACACACAGTCTAAATGCAGAGAGAGAACAGCCATGATACACTCTGGAAAGCACTCAAGTAAACGAGGAATTTGACACTTCCCCCTTCATTGCTATTTTCACTATTTTGAGGTTGCACTTAACTTCTCTTCTACGTGCATTAAAAGACACTCCTGTAACATGGTCACATGCTGTCTCTAATCAGGACTTCTAGCCCATAGAGCAGACAGGATAAACCTGCTTTAGTCAGGCTGACTAATAGATGGGATTCATTGTCTCTAGTATTCCCGCCCTGTTTGCCGAAGAATTTAGAAGGTATTTAGTGAATAGGGTAGAGTGCTGAATGGGCAAAAGGGAGAAACACAATGTCAGAACAGCTGGAAATCATGGATCTAGAGAACTGATTTTATCCCATCTCGCTCTGAGAATTCCTGGCAAATCATTCATCTTTAAGCTTTCCACTGCTTGCCATGAACTGTATCTTTGTTTCCTTGATGCCCTGATGAACAATCTGAGCCCCAGATTCTGCAGAAGTGACGAATAACAGCAACTGCCACTGTGGAATTCTGGGGAGAATTTGGAAAACTTTTCTTTGAAAAATCCAAGTTATTGGTATTTCAAGCTGGACACTAAAAATAAGCACACTTTAATCTATGTCTAGGCTCCAACTTAAGAAATATCACAGGTGCATCTTACAAATCTATCATGAAATGCTGTGAACATTATTATTTGCATGAATCATATGAATAAAACTCCAAAATGTGAAGAAAACTATCCTTGAACACCACCCCAAAAAGAACGAAGATACTACCAAAGACTGAATGCCCAATGAAGTTTGGGATCTCGTTGAGAAGTAGCATGTGTTCATGCCATTGAAGAGTACATTAACATACATAGAGCAGAGATAACATTCAAAGAAAACGAGGCTTTAGTTACATTCAAATTTTCAGTTTCTTGACTTCAATAACACTCGTTAAACATGAGGAGACACATGCATGTCTTTAATGTTTCTGTTCACCTTATAGACACAATCAAGCTGTTCAACAAATAATGTTAGTAATATATCATTATCAGTGCTCAGCAGCTTTTGACAGAAAAAAAAGATTCTTTGACGGAAGAAGGGAAGGCAGCAAGGAATTGATGTAACATACATTTAACATCATTTAACTGTTTCCAAAACAGCCAAGTTAACATCAGTTCTGCCATCCATAATACAGATTTCTTTAACTTGCATAGTTTCAGTAATTCAAGGTTATTTATCACTGTTCAAAGATGTCTTCTTACCCAAGGTTATAGGGTATACCTTAATACAGTACCAGGAAAAAAAAAGTATGTGGTTTTACTGAAGAAAAATTACAGTTGGGGGAAAAATTAAAGACCTGTATCTTACCGATATTTTTCTGAATTTCCATGATGAAATACTTCTCTGGAGTACTACAAGTGAAGGTAAAAGTCACATTCTCCCCAGACTTTATCTTGAGTTCAGACCCGCTGACACTTTTAACACGGATTTGACAGCGTGGTGAAACATTGGGTCTCCGTTTAATCGTAACTGTGATGTTGTCCACTGTACGAAGAGAGATCGTAAAGGAAGCTAACAAAGAAAAAAAAAAAAAGAGGCATTTTGTTACTAGCACGTATGAGTATCACCAGCCTCTCCACACAGACCCACAGATGCCACATTGTCAAAAGCAATATTCGCATCCACATTCTCAAAAGTCTTTGGTGGTAGGCCTACAGAAAATGCCTTGGCTCTTCCAGTCCAGCACAGATGATACAAATCTGCTTGGTCAATGTGCCCAGAGAGAGGTATACATAGAATTTGTGTAGGACCAGTTCTGCTCCAGTTTACCTTCACCAGGGTTATTTACTTCACATTTAAAGAGTAGCTCATCTATTCCTTTCAAATTTCTGTCAAGCCATTTTGGTTTTTGGTCTGTTATGCCCAGCATACATCCTGCTTCGTTTCTGAAGGCACCCATGAAATCGTGACTCAATTCAGGAAGTTATTCAGCAGCCAAACAACAAAGCAAGCACCATCAGGTGCAATCAAATGTGAGAACAGGTGAATCTCTGGGTATGCCTCAACAATTATTGCTGACCAGATGAGGTATTACAGCGATACCAAAAGCACGTCCCAACAGACATTTATACACGCAGTTATGGCCCTCTCCCACCCTCCCCATCTTTTACAACTCAATCCCTGAAGGTAAAGGATGTCCATGCAAAGCCCCTCAGCAGCAGAGAAGGCATCTGTGGCCTGGGACGGACCGTGTATGCTTGGATACCTCCTCTCCTCAGCAATCTTCACAGGTTTCAATGCATCCTCAAGCACTACCAAATGCAGGAGCTGCTCTCACAAGAAATACTAGAGCCAAAGAATAAACTGTTTGTTTGTTGAATCATCTTCTTCTATTTTATGAGTAGCCATTTCTCAACAAATGGACCAAACCTGACTGTGGTCCAAAAATACACGTGCAATATAAGACACCAAGGAGCACTGACCAGACATTCAGGATGATTATAAAAGTTGTTAGCATCAGTCTGATGCTTGGCAAAGATTAAGCCCAGCCCTGGCTGAAGCGAGTCAAGTTTGCATTGAAGTCAACAGTATCCCAGTCCCAGGTGAAAATCTGAGGACGAGTCAGTTTGTAAGTCTTCTGCTACTTGTCTTCACTACTCTTCCTTCCTTACTTCAGTGTATGGAAGATACAATCACAGTGTCTACAACACTTGTGCTTGTAGTGTTTATGAGAAAAAAAGATTACGTGTATGAAAAAAATAAGACATCTAGGGAGATCACTTCTAGGGAAGTTATCGTGCCCCTGTACTCGGCACTGGTGAGGCCACACCTCGAGCACTGTGTTCAGTTTTGGGCCCCTCACTACAAGAAAGACGTTGATGTGCTGGAGCATGTCCAAAGAGCAATGAGGCTGGTGAGGGGTCTAGAGCACAAGTCTTATGAGGAAACTGGGGTTGTTTAGTCTGGAGAGAAGGAGGCTGAGGGGAGACCTTCTCGCTCTCTACAACTACCTGAAAGGAGGTTGGAGCAAGGTGGCTGTCAGTCTCCCAGATAACAAGTGATAGGACAAGAGAAGATGAACTCAAGTTGCATCAGGGAGGTTTAGATTGGATTTTAGGAAAAATTTCTTTACTGAAAGAGTGGTCAGGCATTGGAACAGGCTGCCCAGGGGAGTGGTGAAGTCACCATCCCTGGAGGTGCTCAAAAAAAGTGTAGATATGGCACTTCAGGACATGGTTTAGCAGGCATGGTGGTGATACGTTGACGGTTGGACTTGATGATCTTAGAGCTCTTTTCCAACCAGAATGATTCTATGATTCTAAATCAGGTACCCCAAGTTCTGTCCAAAAAGGTCTTTCCTTGAGTGGTACATCACTCAGGGCTGCATGACAAAGCTCTGTCCATATGCCAGGTTGGGAATCCTCTTGCTCGTTAACCCAAAGAGAGATTTACCCTGGCAAACTCAGCAGCACAGCACCCCGGGAAAGCCCCTGCAGCCATTCCCATTGCCATGCAGCACACCAGGAAGGCACGGGAGAACAGCTGGCTCAGAAAGGCACATCTGCAGGGAGCCCCAGGCTCTGCCTGACTGCTCACCATCCTTTGAGCACCTAAACATACCGTCTGGTCCGTGCCAGCTGCTATTACTGCAGCGGTGGCAAGAACCCTGGCCAAAGCCCACACACCCAAGGGCTCACCTGGTGAGGGCCATGGGGAGCAGGGCTGAGCACTCCTTGGGAACTCCTGATCGGCAGAGCTCTCTCATGGCAGATGAGCACACCAGAGACCCTCAACCAGCCTACCCACCCAACTCAAAGTTTTAGCCATCACAGCCACAGAGAGAAGCATACCACATTAGTGACTCAGTTTCCCACAAAAAACGCCTGTTCTATTTTTAAACCTCCCTTTTAAAATCTTCTGATTTTTACAGCAGTCTCACGGTTTTGCAAGGCCTGACTTTCGTTGTAAAGTTTTGCAAAAGCCCTGGGGATTGAGGAGTCAGCATGGACTATTGTCCCTCCCTCCCACTGGGAATATCGCAGCTCTAGGTTTGCAAACACCAGGCATCAAAAAAATCTCACTGCTAGGGGGACTAGGGCAGAAAAGAGTACCTGAAGAGATACCCTATCGTGATTTCATTTGAGTTTTGTTGGTCTTGAGCCTTTTTCCAGCCTTTCTGGCTTTTCTACACAACCTTGGAGTCAAAAGACTTAGTAGCAAGCCCTTAAAACTGCCTTACCTATTTGCGCCTAGGATCAAAGGCTTTAATCAAAAACGCTGAACGCCACAAGGCTTGCCAAATTTCTGCACATACTTGTAATGATGAGTTTACCAACCCTCTAATACCATTAGTGAGACCCTGGCCACTGAGTAAGCTCCCTACAGCCTTTAAATGATGGGACAGTCCTCTGACCCAAAAGCCTACACTGAACTTCCTTGCCTCTTCCAATGGCTGGCACTACTCATTGCCTGCATTTCTCCCTTAGAAATGCTTTCACAGAGGTTTTAGATCTGGGTTTTCCCGAGTTAAAAAACCAAAAAGACAACCATACAGGCTAGGAACTGCCTTGTGTAATAACCTTCCAAGCACACAAGGGCACAAGGGACAATCGCAGGGGCAATGTACACAGGGTGGGGAAAAGAAAAGAGTAAGCCAAAGCCAGCAACCAGGGCTGTTCTTCCTTGTTCTTCGTAAGGAAGTAGTTTTCAGAAGCGAAAGTGAAACAACTGCTTCCAGTCTAGCCCAGAACTCTGTTTTCCATACCACTGGATGCTTTCTGGGGTTCTTTCGGGGTTTTTATCGCACAGAAAAATAAAATGGTTTGGGTTGGAAGGGACCTTACAGATCACCTGGTTCCACGCCCCCTGCCATGGGCAGGGACACCTTCCACCAGACCAGGGTGCTCCAAGCCCCGTCCAGCCTGGCCTTGAACACTGCCAGGGAGGGGGCATCCACAGCTCCTCTAGGCAACCTGTTCCAGTGCCTCACCACCCTCATAGTAAAGAGTTTCTTCCTTATATCTAATCCAAATCTACCCTCTTTCAGCTTAAAGCCATTACCCCTTGTCCTATCACCACGTGCTCTTGTAAAAAGGCCTTCTCCAGCTTTCTTGCAGGCCCCTTCGGGTACTGGAAGGCTGCTCTAAGGTCTTCCCGAGAGACCTTATCATGCTTTGTGCACAGAATACTCTTTGACCATGACAGGTCATAATTTTTATGATGTTTATGTCATCCAGATATGAAGTGTTAATAGCATAATACCAGTAATTAATGACTATGGACAAAAGAGACTCCTTTCTTGCATACAGTACTTGTCACACTCGTCTACAGTTTATACGTATTACTGAAAAGTCGGTTCCTCACTTTCTGGTCAAACAGTTATCACTGTTCCTCTTCCCATCCCTGGGACAGCACAGCCACATGGCCAACCTGGAGGTACAGAGAAATGCAGCAGGGTCACTAACAGCCAGCACTTCTGCAACAAATGCTTGCACGTGGCTCTAAGACCATTTTCAGCCACGAGGATTAAGTTTAAGCATAACCTTAAGCACACGACTAACTTTAAAACAAATCAAATACATCCCTGAGCTGAAACCAAGGAACAGAAATTTCTAACATTTTGGATGGTGTTTGAAATAAGCAAAGCCTTCCTACAAGGGTCAAAACAAAGCATTGTCTTTCCCATCCCTAAGAAGACCTGACTTCTGCTGCCTGGGTTTTTGCCCCCCACCACTTCTCCAGACTTCATGACCATGTAGTCATTAATTTGATCTCCCTGAAACAAGATCAAATCCTTGTCAGCTCAGTATTGCTTTCCAGCACGGATGTAGCCCATGCCTCATCTTTCCAAAACAGGATCTACCCAAAATCGCCAAAGTGCTGCAACAATCAATATATCAGCATGACAGAGGGCCAAAAGAACGCAGATCTGTACCAATTTAGGCTCAGAAAAGCTGCTAGAAGCCCACACAGGGACAGACACCAAACTAGATTACTGCATAAACAAACAGCTTGCTAAGATGAAACTCTGCAGATAATAATTTTGGCCAAGAAGTAAGAGCACAGTGCTGTAATGCCAACAGCAGCCAGCTGCTAGAGATGTGCTGAGCTACATTAGACTATCAAATCCAATTTTCATAGGAAAAAATAGAAAAAAAGAATCATGCAGAAGGTATATCCAGTGATCCCAAAGTCACTAAAAATAAACTACTAAGTGGCTAAAACTCCCAAACTATAGCCACACACACAGAGCGCAACAGAGAGACTACTGGAAAACCACCTTTATTGCAGAGCTTTTATAAACATGCTTGAGTCTCTGACTCACGCTGAGCTGTCATCGTCTACGATTCCCATTGCATGCCTTTTTATTAGGATTGCCAGTAACTGTACATGTTTCTTGTAAAGGAGGAATTTCCACACCCCATTAATGCTGCACAGGGATGACACACAGGATATCCAAACCAACAAGAAGCAGCATTGCCAGGCTGGATCTAGTCTCTGTCTACACAACAATGAAATCGTTCGGCTAGAAGATGGCAGAGGTGAAGCCTCCAGCCCTTGGCCGGTTCACAGGCTGACGTAGACATCTGATCTCACCCTAAATTTTTTTCCTCTAAGCAATTACAGTTCTGCAGCCTCCCTTGGCTATTTCTTCAACTACCCTAATCTCAGTCTGCATCTCCCCTGTTGCAACTGGATTCTACTACTGCTCATCCTCATTTAAGACTGCGCCTTCATGACAGTTGTCTCAACACAGCATCCCTTTATCACTCAGTAATGCTCCCCTCCGCGCAAACACACCTCAGCTAGCTTTTTTCTAAACAGTATGATTTTCCCAAGCCTTTCATCAATTTTATTGCTCAGAGCTCTCCAACTTAAGTTAGAAACAAACTGCAGAGTATACAACAAGTTGGATTACCCTACAGACTTCAGCCTGAATTTATCCACTGTGGTTGCACCTGACACTAATCTCCTAGTATTTTTTAATATGTATATATAAACATCAAAAGGACTTTTTTCCTGTACAAGAGGGGAGTGCAGCGTAGAAGACAGTTGGAGAGCACCAGAGACAGTGGCACTCTCAGACAGTGTGCTTATGTACGTACAAGGAAAGGACTTGGCAGAACAGAGATTTTTATGGCTACATACAGTGCCTTGCTAAACAAAGCAGGAGTTAGAACAGTGTCCACCTAGTTTTGGCTAGAGGACTGCATTTTATTGCAGCAATTTATCCATAAGTATCTAAGGATTATTTTGTGTGACTTCACCGGATGAATCAAAACAACCAAAAAAAATCCAGACAGACCAAGAAACCCCAAGAAACCCAAGCTGACAAGAGTCACCAACAGAAAAAGCCCAGATGTTAATTTACCTCAAAATAACATACAAAAACTGTTGGTTTGCTCGTTCCGCTTAAGTCGTGGGCTTGTTCCACTACAGCCATTTTTAACAAAAACCACTTGGATGGGGCTGACTCAGACACCATTCACGAGCCGGCGGCAGCTGAGGAGCCAGGCTGCTGCAGAAGACGAGTAGCAGCAACGCTCGCTCCGGATATGAAGTACCTGGATCCAAACCCCTGTCCTGCCTGAGGGGGATCTGAACCCACACAACCAACTCACCTCTCCAGAGAACAGCCTCATCCACCGCAGCGCTCCGTGCCACCACCTCGGGACAGGGATAGTACCACAGCCCTGCTTGCCTCTGCAGCTCACAGGCTCTCCTGGAGAGCTTGCTGCCTCTCCCGAGCCTCTGCAGTGATGCTGGCCCATAGGCATGCCTGTAGCCTGCTGAGGTTGTTCCACCACACATAATCTACTGCAAGGGTCACAGCAAGATGGTGGAAAGCAAAGAGTATGACTCAATAACGCAGTGACCCCCACCACAAGCTGAACAATTTCAGTTTCAAGCTCTGTGAACTCCTGTTGCTGATCTAATGGACAGCCTCTGCGCAGGAGGCAGCAGCATCAGCAGGACAAACCAAAATCAGAGCAACCCATCCAAAGCACCCTTCACCTAGCAAGGGCACCTCAAGGTTGTCTCCTGCATGATGGGGACTCCAGGCTCCAGCTCCCACATCCCAGGCAAACACCCCAATGCCTCAGCTAAGAGATGCACGAACGCTACACCTGATCATCCATTTCCCCATCACCTCCAACACAATTCGTTGCACAGTTGACTCAAATTTGCCAACAACAGGTCAAAGAATATTTCAAAGAGTAAACGTCTGCCTGCTCTGCTGACTCTCACGTTTTGTACCTCCCTTCTTGACTCTGCCAATTTGAGTCCAACTCTCCAGTTTAACTACAGCACCCAATTGACCAAGCATCACCCACTCCTCCAATTCCACCTGCAGTGCCCATACAGGTAATTGCCTTCACATTCTTCAGGCCCTTAGCAAAGTTAGTCAGGGGCCCACACACTGCTTATACTCTTCTTACCTACTAAATAGTGCTGTGAGCAGCAAACAGAGATCACGAGCACAATGACAGATTACAGCCAACCCTGTTTGCTGCAAGCTGCTGAAATCTTGTTGGACTTTATAAAGCAAATAGGTTTTCTGTTTACATTTTAAATGTAAACTAACTGCTCTTCACATTGCTCAATGATCTCCTTATGTTTGGACCTGTCTTCCAATACAACGCTTGCTTGGGATACAAGGTCCATATTTTGTGGAAGGACTGTTTTCAGAGAATTACTCGAAAATTAAAGCTTAAAATCAGCACAGCTTGTAAGCACTTACAGATAGATGATGCCAATGACTATTATGCCACGGTAACCACAAACCTCTCAGGAGAGGGCATCTGGGGGAGAATACCCACTCCTCAGCCACCACAGTACAGTTCCCTAATCTTCACTGATGGTTTGAACCGATAGCCGGGATGTGAAGCAGGCAAGATGTCACACATATGGCCTCAAGTTGCATCAGGGGAGGTTTAGATTGGATATTAGGAAAAATTTCTTCACTGAAAGAGCAGTCAGGCATTGGAACAGGCTGCCCAGGAAAGCGGTGGAGTCACCATCCCTGGAGGTGTTCAAAAAACGTGTAGATATTGCACTTCGGTACGTGGTTTAGCAGGCATGGTGGTGTTGCGTTGACAGTTGGACTTGATTATCTTAGAGGTGTTTTCCAACCTTAATGATTCTATGATCCTGTTCTCCTCATCATCAGGGAGGAAGGGTGGATGCCTCTGGGGTAGTGATGTTACAAGACTTCCCAGCACAATCCAGCAGAGAAGGTCTGTCAGTACACCAGGCCAATGAGGCTGTGCACTGAAAAGTTGTCAATTCATTAATTTGTAACGGCTAACAGCAATGAAGTACCTTCAGATTTAAAATAACTTTTAAAAAACCCAAGTAATTATAAATGTCAGTACTTCTACCCTTTTCTACAGAACCTTTTTGGAAGACAGTTAAGACACTCCTATAACCTGCGTAAAAGATATTTTTAAAAGAAGCTTTTTTCACCAAAAGTGGGAAGAAAAGACACTTGGGGATTTGGCAAGCTTAGTTGTAATTACAGAAAGGAGAATGTTGACTCTGAGCTGCATTTTCTTAGTTATTATTTTACAGATATGAAGTTTTGTTGCTTCTGCAGAAGTGAGACGCAGAGCTCAGTGAATGCTGTCTGCAAGCTGACTGCCAACTCGCACACAACATACAAAATGTACAGTGTGATACATGGGTCTGCACGACTTGACGGCAAAATGTCGCACTGGCATGAGGAATGCTAAGACACCACACAAGTAGCTGCAGCAGCCTTCCTTGTTCAAAGCGGTGTTTGCCTGCCCAGCTTATCCCTACCTGGATGTAAGCCAGGGAGAGGACAGCATCTTGGAGCATGTCTGAGCAGCTTTTCCATGCTGGCTCTGGTTAACAAAGGTGGAAAAGCGCATTTCACAATCAGGGGTCCCTCCCATGCCAAACATCCTGCAGACAGCTCGCTCTCTTCTGACGAACTTCAGATCATCCCTTTTCACCCCTCAGTTTGCTCTCTCCATATGCTAATTGCTCAGCTCCACCCACAGACCCAGAAAAGCCAACTCCATAACGTCAGCGTGATCATACCTGTCAAAATAAGAGTTTGCTCTGACAGTTGAGTAACCATGCTCACTTTGTTCCCCATGAAATCAAAAGGCACAGCCTGAAGCAGGCTGTCCCGTGGCACACTTGAGGATGGTTGTTAAAGGATGTCCAATGGAACAGGCAAAGGTGAGACTTCTCTCCCGTTATAGGAAATAGGAAAGAAAAAAAATAAATTCTGTTTTCCCACCATACTGCCCATGCAGCCGGGGCACTCAGACGCAGAGTAGACCTTACTAATATGCGTGAAATGCACGTCTACCAGACATTATGGAACAATTCTTCAGTTGGGTCTTTCTGAAGGTCTTCCAGGAGGTCCCATCAATACTATCTACACTGGGCAGGTTCAGCTACAGGCAGCAAACCCTTGCCTCTGTCACCAGCTAATAACAGAAACACCGGATTTTGCTTTGATGTAACAGCCAGCAGTCAACAGTTTACTATGAACAACAGAACCCACGTCTTTTCCTTCACACCCTAGTGGCACAAGCAGATGTTGAGCAAGAGGAATTGGCAAGGTCACACCTCCATCAAATTAGAGATTTTTTCAAGTTCATTCAGCTCTATCAGTTGAACCCTACTATGAGGCCACCAAAAGCCACCAGGTGCTCTAAACAAACTGGTTAATGGTTTGGCTCCAACAAATCAACCTGTGCTGCAGCGGCAGGATATCTGCTCCAGAGCTGATGTTTGACAGGGGTACCTGTGCAGCACCAGTGAGACAGCTAATGGCCCAGAAACTGCTGGAAGTGCTTTGTTCAGGTAATGTCTTTAGTCTTTCCCCCAGTTGTGCAAAGGTTTATGAATTATAAAAATGATTAAAGATGTAGAATTGCAAAAAGATCTTAACAGAAATTTAAGAAAAGAAAGGGCAGAGGATACAGGGTTACCCAAAAAGAGCCTAGTTAGATCAAATTGGTATCCAAGGCCTATTTGTCCCACATCCTCCAGCCTAACAGGCTTTGCTGCAGCTGAGCCTTTCTAGGAGCTCTTGCGTGGAGACCAAGGCCAGAAAGCATCCAAAGAAAGAGCTCAAAGGAGCACCCAGAAGAAAAACTTTTTTTTTTCCAGTGGCTTTCCTCCTACTTTCTTTTCTATTCCAATATTATATAGAGATAAGATTAACTCATTTAAGTAACGCATTTGAAGACAACTGACCCAAAGGATACGTGATATCAGGTAGGGGAAAAGTTCTTCTCTTATTTCATAAAGCAAGCCCAAATTTCTGTCTAGAAACCCCTGTAGCAAGACAATGCATGCAAGTCAGAACAAAAGTGAGGAGGGCAATCTTCTAGCTAAAGAATAATTTCCTCCATGACACAGGTCCATGGTGGTACTCTGGACATGAACTTCAGCAGCGTCCAAGCCTTCTACCCCATTTCTCCCCTGGCCAGACCTTTGAGCCCATGTCTTGAGCCAATGCCAAAAAATAATCCTTCTCAGCCTGCTCCCCCTTAATTAGTATCTAGCTGATGAGCCACTGCAGCTCATTAAATGACAATCCCAGGCACAAAAGATGCACCAGCCACCTTAGGAGCCAGGATCAGGAGCTGGCCCACCACGTCAGAGAAGAACTCTCCTGGGCCACTCTTTAGCCAAATGGCTGCTACTTGGTGTTTTCAGTTTTGTGGACAAGTAACCTACGACCAAGAGTATGGCTGTTGGAGAAACTTCATTCACACAAGACTCCAAAGACCATGACCTAACTGAGGATCTCCGGTGGCGGCACTCAAACTGGTGGTCTTTTGTGCTGCTGTGGACAAGAAGTTCAACTCAGTGTATAAATGCTCAAATATTTTCATGTTCCCACCACCTCACATTCCCAGTTGGGCCTTCACATTACCTCTACATCCTTTCAGACTTAAAATTTTAAGACAAAAAAAATGAAAAAACACACAGAGACAAGGCTCATCTGTTAAAAACAAACATCTCAAACCTGCAAAAATCTGGAATTAAGAAAAAAAATTAAGTGTATTTTCTGGTGGAAAATTTAACGTATTAGCACCAGAACTGCAACACACAATAAATAATTTACTATACACACGTTATTTTCTAGAGTGTAAAAACTAAGCACTCCAGAATGATAATGACATGAGGCAAACAAACAAACAAACAGGTCCAACCAAATACTCATGCACATTATTTGCAGTCTTAAAAGGAGAGGTCTCGATCGAGTAAGCGAACAGCAATTCAGGATGGAAACGATCCAGCTTCCAGCAACTTTCAGAGGAGCACAAACAATTTATATTCTGCCAGAACAGCAGAAGGACCCTGCTAACAGCTTGGGGATATTTTATTTTATTAGAAGAAGTAGCTTTACATGTTAAGACTGATGCATGACTCAGATCAGTCAGTTGCCAAGAGTAAGTTAACACAAGGATAGAGCAAGAAACAACACGGCATTATCTGCAAATTCACTTCTAACAGTGACATTTTAAACCCAATCCCCAAATTACATATGCAGATTTTATTACATAAGGATACTTAAATCTGAAATATTTGTTTGTTTCACAGACATCATACAAGTCTGATTAATTTCATTATTAGTGCTTCAAAGAAACATGTCTTTAGTTGGAAAACACATTTTCAAAGATCAGATATGCAATACTGCTACCGCACCAAATACTTCTTCCTGTAGTTTTCCACCTATAAGTTAACCAGTGTTTCATACGGTAATTTACGTTATGCATAAAGTTGCATCTGAAGCAAACCCACAAGCTCCTCTGAAGACAACACGACCAGCCATGCTTGACCTACCCGTTCCTACAGGACAGTAAGGACAACACCATAATACTGTACCTCCTGGGAAAGGGTGGGGGGAAAAGGCGAGAGAAGAAAGGCCTTCATCCAGGATGCCTGATGAAACTTTAGAGATAGGCACACCAAGATTTGTAGCCATCCCACCAGAGTATCACCAGTCCCCGAGGGTAGGCACACATGCCTCATACCCACCTCGTGCGTGGTTCTGCACCCCCAGCCTAAACCTGGCCTTGCTGAACAGGAGATGGCTGCAACTTGCAGCCAAAACGCAGCAACAGCAGAGCCAGTACCACTGTCAGCACCAGGGCAAAGGGAACTTCTTAAAAATTACAAACTACTTGTGGGTGTGGGGGGAAAAAAATCTTAGCCTGAGCTATTTTGGGTTTTCAGGACAAACCTTTGCTCAGGGAGAAGTTCTGACTACAGTTTTGGTTGTGCAATAACAAAAGCAACTCCCGCTGGGATGAAGGACATGTCAGGCACACGAGATCTGCCAAGAACCCTGGAAAGGCACCGTTCTCCTCTCTGGTCCCGCTCAAACCATCACAACCTCCAGCCTGCCAACTCATGCCACTAATGCAGACGAGACTGAGCCACCTTCTCTTGGGGCGGGGGGGGCCTGGGGGTCCACAAAGAGGAGGAAGGCACAGAGTTCGAGAGCTTGACAGGATGACAGAGGACCTGGCTCGCAGGAGCAGTGGTGCTTGTGCAGCAGAGGGACAAGTGGGCAGAAGCATGCAGCTGGAAAGGAAGGGACCAAAGGAGGTAGGAAGAGGGACCGCCATCAGTGGCGGCAAAACCACCGGGTCTACCAATGGTGTTTTGTGCAACTTCACATTTACTAACTTTGCTTTACAGAGCAACATCCGTTTGCCTTAGGGCAAGGTCAGTGGTTGGGAAGATCTCTCTCCCTGGTTCCTCTAGACCAAGCTAAGAACGCCCCAGACCACACAGACATCTTGTTTGTAGGGAAGGTTTGCACAGTGAGGACAGACTACACATTCTTCGTCACACTTGCCATCTTCCTTCCACTTGCTGCACTTTCCCATCTGACTTCGTTCTGCCACCTTCCCAACAAGAGCTATTACAATCACACGCAAAGGAGACTCGCCCGGCTCTCCAGGGACACAGCCCACACCCACCACACAGCCTGCTCACTGCTACACCCAACCAAACTAACGGTGTGAGCTCGACCTCACAGAAAGCAGGTATAAACTTTTTTTCTTTAATGCCAACGCAAATGCATAATTCATTTGGATGTTTTAAACAACAGAGAGGGAAACAAGCTAGAGCAGATGATGAAAAAAAGCAGAAGTCAAAAAGAGCAGTACTGTGCCTCAGAAGCAAGCCCATGAAGTTTAATGTGAGGCATCATAAGATGGGGGTGGTGGTGGACAGGAATGAAAGGCACAAAGGATTCCGATAACACAGTTTGACCACAAGGTGAGGAATAATGTGTGAATGTATGATGAACAGGCTGCCGCATGTACCAGTGAAGGTCTAGACCAATGTATGAAAAAAAAAATGCAATTGAGGATTTTTTCATTTGCTACGCCAACAAGACAAGACCTTTGGAAAGTCTAGCTCTTCTCCTCCTAGCACTGGCCCACCTAAGGTTCTGAAAGTTTTTTTTTCTTTTAAAACAACACACAATTGACCACAGTATAATATTCTTGCTTTCTTTTCCCTCTGAAGAGGCTCAGAGTGGCAAATAGCTGTCACCCACTCGACCCAGAAGCATCAAATGCAAATATTTTATTTAAAAGACTACACAGCTTGAAGCTTAAACCTCAGCGCTGTCCAATTTCACAGTCAACTTTTAGACAGTGTTGTTTATAATAACAATGGCCGTGAGCCACACTTCAGCATAACCAGTGCAGTTAAAGGTAATGGAAACGTTACAAAGGCATGAATTTCATATCAGACTGTTTAGGTTATTCACAGCGACTGTGAATAACTCGGTGGTTATTTTGTATAAAAGGACTCGTACTTCAAGAGTCTTTAACAGGACTAACAGCTACAGAACAGCCTGTTTAGATTTGCGGATGGGCATTTTATTGCAATCAAGCAGCTCTGGAAATTGAGGAAAGCCCCGCAGACTGTCTCCGTGTTCATAACCGGAATTCCTTCGGGGTCACGGACAGGATTTAAGAAAGATATTCGCGGGTTATACAGATGGGATTGCACCACGCATCCAGGAATTCCAAGAGACAAAGAGCCGGCAGCGAGCAGCAGCCTCCCCTTTAGCTACCTGACCCAGGCGGGTGTACCAGCCCTCTCCTTCCCTGCCCGCACAGCGCAGCCCCCGCTCGCTGCCATCACCACCATTCCCTTCGCCCCGCAGCCGGTGTGACCGGCGGCCTGGCGGAGCGGGCGGCCCTGGAAGCCCCTGCTCCTCGCGGGTGACCCGGCCCCAGGGAAGGGGCTTGGCGGAGCTCTGACACCCCAAAGGCCCGTGTGTC
>Ga0065711_1035324_pt1 | contig 22484 bp, 9 predicted proteins | sample Hoacrofraction12_FD_59098 | JGI IMG/M metagenome (GOLD analysis project Ga0065711, IMG submission 59098) | Hoatzin crop microbial communities from Cojedes, Venezuela - Epithelial fraction 12 v2 (version 2) | ecosystem: Host-associated > Birds > Digestive system > Esophagus > Crop | place... | reverse complement strand
GGGGGGGGGGGGGAAGAGGGCAGGGAAATCAACCAGCCATTGTCACATAGCATGAATAACCTAGAACAGCCATCTGTACTTCTTCCACTCTTTTGTACTTGGCTTTTTTTAAAAAGATGCAGATATAAAGTTTACTAGAGTACTTCACCTTTTTTTCAGTTTAAAGCAGGTAGGCTGCTTAAGTCCCCGGCCAAACACCTGCTCTTTGTTCTTTTCAACCTATTGGACCCAGATTAACAAATCTGTGACCCATGAAACAAGACTGCTTGAGTACAGATAGGAGAAACCAACTGCAACCTCCTCTTTCAGTCCCCGGAGAAAAGGGGATATGTGGAAAACAGTCAAAGGTCTACTGAGCAAGAAAACGGTTAAAGAAATTTTATAACAAAATTTTTACGTTCCTTTCCTTTGTTATCTGCTAAAAGCAGGTAAAGAAGTGAACCTTCTTATCCAAAGCACCATCAGTTAAACACAAATTTACAAAGGTGTCTATAAACATTAACACCTTTTAAAAATGCTTGGCCAAAATGTTCTGTTAACTTCAGTTCTGATCACAAACAGGAAACAACTAATAAAAAACTTTATTATTAGGTGTTTCCCCCTATTATTTCCCCTGTCAGACTTGTTCATTGTAAGAAAGAAACAGCATAAAAGGTCCAGGTGAAACATGGGTTCTCTGTGGTTCTCCAGAAGGCCAGGAAGGTCTGGGAACCAGCAAGAGAAGACAGAAAGAAAGAAAAAGAAAGGAAAGAGTAGGAGCACACAAACATTCAGAAGAGCCTACTGTAGGTACCTCCGACCTACCATACGACAGACACAGTAATCTGAAGTACTCTATGATTAAGCTACTGACATTTACCAAAGCTTTAAGACAATTGATAGTATGATCATATTTGACAATATATGACAATAATTGAGAATACGACAATTTCCCAAAGGTTTATGAGCAAGTAGACTTCCTTTTAATATTTGCATATGTTTTCTTGATGGATGTGGATTTTATAACTCAAAAATAAAAGCCATTAGGCTCTTTCCAATGACCAGTTGACAGTATCTATCCCTTTTCACCTGAATGTCTCTACAGTATCATCAAAAGCACTGAAACACTGATAACCACAAGGTTATAAGTGATGTATTGTAACTGTCTTCCACGAATGAATATAAAAACCTCACGAAATCCAAATCAGAATTCATCAGCATCCACAAAGGTTATCTATAGTGCGTTCTAAAATTCTAGACAGAATATTTGAGCTAACTGAAACCAGAGATCTTCTATATATATTCACATTTTGTTATGGCAGTGGAAAAATGAAAATTTTCATCTACTCTGAAATCCTAGTCTTCTCAAAAACAACACTGTAAAGAATAATGAGCGGATGACTCTTTTGAAAGACAGTGTCCTTAGTTCAACTGCATAGACTTAGTGTCCACTGAATTTCATAGTACTCAAAGGTTTACTATAAAAGCTTTTCTCAGAACTAAGTTCAAGGTTGCCTTTTTCTCCTTACTTTAAACTATTCTTCTAACTCCAACTGGTATCTCTAATATCTCTTAATGCCTCCCCTTTGACACCTCCCCAAATGCATCATTTTTCTCAATCACTCTAATGAAAGACTTCTGACACCCTCATTCTCTCTCATGATTCTACTTTGACTGTAAGTTCTTCAGGTCAGGGTCTATCTTTTTCTTCTGTATTTGTACCTTATGTTAGAATAAAAAGGGTCTGGACCAATAGCTAGAGCTTCAGACACTGATATAATAAAAATACTAATAATTCTTAGAACAGGTTTGATGTTTCTGATAATGAAGTTTTAGCTTTGAGTTGTCACTGTAAGCTTTCTGATCATCCTTGCAATTTTTAAAACTATCCCTAAAACATAACTTCTGTTTAGAGCAACTACAGCCTAACAGAATGTGCTACTGCAGCCAGGCCTCGCATTTTCACATGGGTTAGAAAGTGAACATTACCCTTAATTGGTCTGGTAAATCAGTGTATATTTTATAGGTATGCCTGATGACATGACAATTAGGGCGAAAAGATTAGAGAAGGAAACGAAGACAGAAATATAGGCAGTCACTTCATTGTTTACAGGAATTGCTAACTCGTACACCTGGAATAATACACATGACTGGGTGTTCGCACATTCTATTACATGTCTGAATTAGAAACAAAAACGGACAGTGATGCTATTCAAAGGTTTAGAAAATAAGATGCAAGCAGAAGGGTTAAAAGAAGTGAAATTCCATGACCCACATAAAAGAAATAAAGGACATACTGTGTTCAATAAAATACATATAAAAGATCACTTGAATGGGAGCTTATTTTGACCAGTCATTTCAGCTTCCAAATTTATAATGGTCTAATAAGAAATAAAGGAAAAATTTCGAATAGATGTAAAAGTTCCCTTAGTTATTATATTTGAACTAGTTTGATAAATTTCTAATGAGAAAAGTATTGTGTGGAATTTCTGCACATAGGACCACAGCAAAAAGAGATACTTCTCTACCTAAAATATCCCCGAATGGCATCTCTCTGTGCATCAACATATACGAGCTGATTTTTAGCAAGCAGAAAAAAGTCAGGAGGAAACACGGTATTGCAAACCCATCCTAGACTGAGCATCCAACAGGATAAATGATCAGTACTAAGCAGAGTAGAGAGTACAGACCACATTATAGAAGACCCTAAAAACAACTAGTCCGGTGTTCACTTGGCATTTTAACTTTCTAGCTTGATCTCAAAGATGAGCAAGACTGCATCCTGCATTCAGTAAACGCAGTCTCTTCATCCGCATACTCCTTTCACGTAGCCTTGTACAAGAATATATGGCTATGATCTCTAAGTGCCAGATTGAAGTCTCCTCAATAACAGTGACCAAGTTTGCTTCCTGTTTAAATCTTGCCTTTACCATACAAACTTTTAAAATGCAACTGTTCAAGACTACCCCTGCAAAACTCTTGTTTGAAGCTATGTACTTCTGCATTTTCCAAAACTTTGTCTTCATCTGTTCAGAAAGAAAATATTGATGTTTCAACAAAATCCCTTTCTTTCCACTAAAATATGTATACTCACACACTTTATGGTACATACATATACTCATTTTCAACAAATAAGTCAGACTTCCTTAGGAAAGAAAGCATCATTCATTGTATTACCTAAGTGTAAAAATGGTAAATAGGCAAGGGAAAGGTGTAGAGAAAAAAAAAAATTCCAAACCATTGTTCTTCTATTTTCTAACTAACTGAACTATTAAACAACAGACTGAATCCACAACTCTGTATACATACATCACTGACTTAACCTTGCTGTTGAAATCTCATCCTTCACAGTTTGTAGCTTTTTATTAAAGTTAACAATATAACCATTACACATGGGTTGTTTGCTTTTAGGAGAAAGAAAAACGTGCCTGTGTTTAATTAGGTTTGACTGTAAATGGTTGCAACTAGACTGTGAAGTGCTCATTGTAGAGAATGTGATGTAGGAACATGGCAGTCCCACTTTTGCTGCTGTTATTGTTTGTCTAGAGACACCTTTCCGCAAGACTAAATTCAGCATGACAGGGTGTCTGTCTGCACTGTGACATCTGTATCACAGCAATAGGAAAAAAACCCACCAGAAATTAATTTTAAAATGAAAGCTTAAAACATGTAGAATAGCATGAATTCATGAATATAGACATATAAAAAAAATAAATGACCCGCTCTTTTCTGCACGTTTCTGTAGAACATGTTATAATCGTATCCAAAGTTTTTTTATTAATTTAGTAATTTTCATCTACTTTACTTGCATCATGAGCTGGACAAACAACTTCTTTTCCAGCTTTCTGGAAGCTTTTTTTTTTTAACTCTTTCTATGTTACTATGAAAATAAAATGTTACTATTTCATCATATATCATACATTTTGCTTTGATTTTGAGATTCCTAAAATGTATTGAATCAAATTTAAAAGGTAATTTCAAAGCAAAAACTATAAAAATAAGTATTAAAATTATAAGTAGTTCAAAAGTTTTTTTAATAGGCAGATAACTCAGTGAAATAGACAAATCCACTAAAACATTTAAGTGCCACTAAATCTGACATGGTTTTTTTTAAACTTAAATCTATCAGTATAACTACTTTTCCTACTTCAATGCTATAGTGCTACAGTAAACAACTAGAAGAGGTTCAAAGTACGAAGGAAAGATGGAGATAATACATTTTCTTTACTCCAATAATGTTCCTACTCCATCGTACATAAAATGTATGGCCTTTGCCATTGTTACATGTTCACTCTGGTCCTGCAACTATTTGCTTGCTACGGCAACACAAGTGACAGATATGCAAAGTATGAGACAGAAAGTAGTCAGTTGAGGTGTGGTTCATTACTTTGACATAAATAACTTTTCATAATCATAACTTTTGGGAAAAAAAGATTAAGTGATGAAAGTGAAGGACACAAGGACCAAAAACCATGTCCCAAAACAAGAAAGGGTTTAGAGTTCCATATGAGGAGAAATTTATTTTATCTTTCAAACACAGCACTTCATAAAGCTTTACAAAAATCTTAGGAGATGGGAAAAATAAACTTCTTCAAAACAAACTTTGAAACTTGAATCTTTTCCTTATTTAAATTACTTCTCCAGGTTAAGACAAAGTGTTGATTTACAGATGATTGTGCCCATGCTTCAGACTCTTCCTTTACAACCCAGTCAAAAACAGTTCTTAGCGCTGTATTTCCCTCTATACTGTGGAGAGTTAAAGAAGTATTTTGTGTCCACTGTCTGCATCTACTAAATGGCTAGTGAGATTTTATTGCAACTTGCAAATAAAGCATAAAACATCACAGGCTGTGAGCAGAACCTAGTTGAGCAAAATTTCTCAAATGGTTAAAGCTTTGCAAGCTTAAAGCAGACGAAAGCAAGGTGTTTAATGGAAACTTGCAAAATCGAAGTTCTTAACTACCATTTACAGGGTTCATTAAAGTTATTAGGGAGTTTTATTTCATTGTTTCACTAAACAATGGAATAACCTTCTATGAAAGGCTACTTGAGATCAATAGCAGTTAAAAGTATGAAACAAGACTAGAAATTAGTAAGAAATATCTTCAGAGTTAGATAATTTGACTAAAATATAGAAAATATAGTTTTATTTAAGAATCAACAGCTAGTCCCATTCATCTGCAAATGTTTTTCCCTAAAATCGTGAATTAGATACAGTACTAATGAAAATAAAACTACGCATATATTTATTAGATTTCCCCTCTTCCTTAAATTTGTCATATTCTTACTTCATATTTTAAAAGAGGTATTATCCTTTGAAAAATTTATGCTTATCTAGCTTATATATACTTCAGTTCTGAATTCAAAATTAAACTAGGAAATATAAATAGTAATGGACTTTAAGAATTACATTGTAAACGTAAATATACACCCCATCTTGATGTTGATAAACTGCTGACAAAAGTCTTTAACCAGACTTCAAAATGTCTCCTACTGATGAAGGGATACTGGTCTATAACACAGCAACACAACTTAGGAACTAGGGGATGTATTTTTGCCTTATATATGAATATACTTGAAATTTCAATTTTTAGGACTTGTTCAGTTGTTCTCTAATAAGTAGTATAAAATATTAGAAGGAGCAAATTATTAGAATACCTGATTATATTTATTATCAAAAACACAATTTATAATTTAAGCTATAAGTTAATGAATACAGGATACATGTTTAAAATTATATTATATTTAAATGTTCTACATAATGCTTCTGGTTATAAAGTGGATCATGCATAGCTACGTTCATAATTTAAAAAATCCATAGTATTTGCTTCTTTGTGAGGGATTTTTACAAGAAATATGTATTTTAATCTTGTAAATAAAATGGCTCTAGCTCAAATAAAATTAATAAAGTTACACTTGTATCTGTTTTCACATTCTAAATTTGAAAACATGGACCAGACATCTATAAATTTAAAAGACAGTATTTACTCTTTAATAGCTATGTTAGAGATAGTACACAAATTGTAACCTATGCTTAAATACACATCTTTAAAAATTATTTCCAGACTTCTGATTTTTTAAGTTACAAATAATTTCATTTTTAGGCTAAAATATTACAGAAAAAAATGCCTATGCAATCATAATTGCTAAACATGTGTCTATGTTATATGTAATGTAGAAATAAAGAAAACAGTATTTTGAACAGGTGGACCTTTAAAAAAAGATTTCTAATTATTCTTATACTGTTAAAATCATTTCAGTTTTGTATCTCAGCAGATACACATTTGTACACCAGAAACAGGTGTTCATCAAAAAGGGATGATAAAGAGATACTGCAGTCTAGGCTTGGAACCTTGCCTGCATGGTGTGATGACAGATAAATTAGAAAAATAGTGCTAAATGTCGCTCTACACTTCAGAAGGAGATTACACCTTTTAAAAAAGGCAAAACACGCAGTTCAATTACTTATTGTCTTGGCATGTGGCTGTGATGAAAGAAGGAGTCTTAAACATCAATAGAGCTAAACTAACTTCCCAGATGGGCTTCAGAAGAGGGAAAACTTCTGCAATCCACCTGCACATAAAGCAACTTTCTCCTATTCGAAACAAAATAAATGTTTCCCCACCCATCCATTCTAATCATCCCTTTATCTGAAACAGCTATTTGTTAGGCACCTCCTTTTCTTTTCACCTACCAAAACCAAAGAGGAAAATCTTGTAGAAGTAAAAGGTTATGGACTGTGGGATTACTTTAATGAATACAACTCTATTGCCCCATCTGTTCAGCACCTAAGCCTCCGTGTAATATTTATTGTAAATGTATTTTTCATTTAATGTAAAAGATATAAACAACAATGTTGTATCACTGAAAGTAATCAATAACAAATGCAAGAGGCAGAGTGGTGGATTGATCAAATACCCATAGACACTTTCTAACATTTCACCAGAACATGCTTCCTAATTACCTGCAGTAAAATGGTTCTTAGAGCCCCAGAGAATCCAAATTACTGTTGTAAGTAAAGCTAAGTTATTTACTACTGTATTCAAATGGTGTAATCCGAGATATGGTGTACACTGGTATATGTACCACAAGTGCAATGTATGTGTGTATGGAACCAAACCCAAAAGAAATTACCAAAAGCTCCAAAAGCTTTGTAGTTACAAATTCCTATTTAAGTTACCAAAAACATGCTAAGGCTATAGTAGAGATGGCAATATGAGAGACGGTAAAGAGAAAATCTTCTCCTATTGTCCTACAGTTTGCATTTGTTACTCTAGCTGTTCTTATTTGAATACGGAACACTTCAGACATTGTTCAAATCATGGTTTTATAGATCTCAATGGATGAACGTGGAATGGCAGAAAAATTATACTTTTATTTAAATGAATGCTTCTTTGTGAACTCTCTGGTTCAATACAGAAGTCTTGGAGTGGAATTCAATATATGCATTAGCACATTGCAATTGCAAGATGACCTTGTATGGTATTACTGTTACAAGTCTCCAGCAAGAAGGAAAAAAAAGAAATCTACTGAAGGCAATCCTTAAATTAAACCAAATTTCTCTGATAATTTGTTACTGGTTACTTATCGTATGATACTTTATACATTGTCAGAATTGGTCACTAGAAACAAAATCCTCGCTATTCGAAGCAGGTTCTATAAAAGAACTAACAGGCACAGGTTAGATTAAATAACCTCATTTTATTACTTTTGTTGACACATTAGACAGAAAGAAACCAGCTTGAATCTTAGATTCCAAGCTAGTATATCCTGAAATCAGTGAACTTGAAAACTATCAAGGGGTGAAAAGAATAAGAGCTTTCTGCTGTATACATAGTCACTTTAACACTGCAGGTACCAGGGATGCTTTACAGTCCAGTTTTGAGCTTATCTCCATTAGCTGCAGCTCCATGTTAAAGAGGAGGCCAGCAATAATCACTGAGACTCAACCCTCAAGCTCCAGACAAGATGCCAACACAGCCCTCAGTTGGACAAAATCTGGATGCCCTTGATTTAAGCTTTCTAAGCCTCTACAGTGCCAGTTCAGGAGATTAATATAATTCCCATAGCTCATACTTCATGGAAGCTATTTTTTGTTTGATGCTCACTATGTTATTAGTACAACTACATAAAACCCAACTGTCTGTTGGTTCTCACTGTTTCAGAGAATGAAATACACTTTTATACAATTCTCACCAAGCAGAACCGGAGTGATGCCAACAACATATTCTTGCTCGATAACTGAACTTCTAAGTGGTAGCATTTCACAGGCAGTACATTTGTGTCTGCCTTCACCCATAAAAGATACAGCTTTCTCTATGCCTTCAGTTTAAATGGGAGCATGAGCCTTCTTCCATATTTGTCTGCAGCTGAGGACAGTCCGGTTGGTTGTCCTTTACTGGCACAAATAGACACGTTACACCCCTGCTCATCCAGCTCCTTTCTTCTTCCATTCCAATATTGATATAAATACCTTTCTTAAGTAGATTTCCCAAGATTTTTCAGCTTTTCATACCAGCATCCAAAGCTGTTAGGGGCTAAGTCAGTTTTTTAATTCACATGGTAGCAACGTACAGTGACAGCCAAAGCGAACTCTACTGGTAACCAGGCAATAGCAGGTATTGTTCCTACATTAACTTGGCTGTTGGGCTGACAATCCATGCTGCCTCTGCTTGGTGGCCATTTCTGTTTCCAACCACTGATCCCAGTCTTCAAACAGGCTGGCCAGCCCTTGTACAGCATCACGTACATGTACAAAAAACAAAGATATTAAAAAAAGCCCTGTTTTTTTAAAAAGTTTGAATAGTGCTTTTAACCAGCAGAAAGGGATAGCAATGAAAGTAATTGTGTAATAAATATCAAACTAGAGTAACAGCAGTACATTGTTATAATGCTATTCATCTGGTACATAAATCAGATAAAAACCCCAGAGCCCGTGTTGTGCATTTTAAAACGTGTATGTCAGAATACTGGTTGAGTATGAACCTGTTTTTAATAAAGCTTGCTAAGTAGTACATTTGTGTTAACAGAAAACTGGAAACAGCCTCCCAAGTATCAATTTGCAAAGACCCCTGTAACTTCAAATATCATAGTAAGATATAGGGAAGCAAAAGCTTGGCCTAATACTGTTCAGCAAAGAGCTTCTGATTTACAAAATAAGCAAGCCTTGTAATGACCCATTTGACCTTTAAAATATTCCCATCTCTGCTTATGAATGAGGTGAGAGTCACTCATTTAAAATTAATACACAAACAGACAGTAACTCTCCTAACTAGTTGGGGAGATGCAGTGGCTACAAATGCTGCTCCTCTGCATTATTCCTGCTCAGTGCACACGTAACTGAAAACAAGCACCAGCCAGGTTTCTTTGACAAACCACGACAGATAAATATCTTCCACATGCCCAGCTCCCTAGTTCATCATCACTTTCAGAAAAATTGCTTCTTCTGTGCTAAGAGTGCTTCACACTATATGAAACGAAAAATGTTATTTAAGTACATTATTGGATAGTTTTGAAAGTACTTTCTTGCTTTGTATGTAACAGCACAAAAGGCTACGAATACCACAGAAAATTGAGTAAATTCAACCGACATTTTTCTTCAGCACCTTTAAAACAATTCACTGTAAATGTTCATAACAAGTGCTCTTCTCTCAGTCACCTGTCACTCCTTGTTTTAATCAAATGGCATGAGTAGAATTTAAAAAACCATGAGCACTAACAACCTAATACCTACTGATTTCACAACTGCAGCAGTTAAGTGGTTTAGAAAAACCCACCCCAGAAACAGATGCATTATCTTCACAAGATGTTTATTTGCCAAGTCTCTACCACTCATTCTGGCTTGGGCATTGTCCTTAATTTTGTTTGTTTCCTCTTTCCCAAACTGTTTTTTTTTTAGGTATATGTTTAGCTAAGCAGACTTCAGATTAAAAATTCCTTCTCTTTATGAAAACAGAATCTTTAAATTTTCGGTAAATATTTTTCATTATAACAGAGGAAAGCCTCTAGTCTGGAGTTTGTGCCTATTTCTAGTTTTCTATGGTTTAATGTTTTGGCAGTCTCTCAACTGGCTTGTTCCAAGCTTCATGCATCTGATAAAAACTCCCTGTTTCTTTGGGTGATTGATGATCTCAAGAGCCTACTTCTGGGTTTTGAAAAAGCAGGTCAATCCCCTGCTATTTTTAGGAGCCTAAAAGCATAGCAGAAATTTTTCACTCTGACAGGGACATTCCTTCTCTTTTGCCCATTGAGGAGCTGCTCAGAAGATGCTGCTGATGAGCAAAAAGAAGAAACGAGGCAACAGCCAACAGCAGAAACAACATGCCAAAAACTGAAGTGAAACGGGTCTTGGAAGCCATCTGTAACAAATAGAAAGTAAGTATGGATCAACCTCCTTTTTCTTAGTGTATCAGATGCAAGTGATGGAGACAGAGAGATTCATTGCATCTCCTCAGGGAAAGACAAGTAATGTTTTTTAAAAGAAGATTTAAAACTTGAGGTAGGAGGGAAAGAAAACAAGAAGGGAACAAGGAAGCTTGGGAGGAATAGGTTTTAGGTTAGTTAAGCGATGCGTATACAACTCCATGCATCCCCTAGAGTGCCATATTTACAGATGTAACCAGATGGACATGTACAGGAAGCAATTTTGTTGTCAAAGTTCTGGAAATTTTGGCCATTTGAGTAATCTTTATGAGCACTTTTAACTGAGAAATCAGTCTCCAGACTTCATAGATTCTTCCTTTGCACAGTAATAAGTAATTTTAATTTTTACTTTTATTTTAAGTTACTTATTGTTCTCTTGCAGGATCTTGTTGCTCAAAGTTGCAAAAACAGTATAGCAAAATAAAAGCATATGGGAAATAGCTTTAATCTTACTTGATGAAAATCTTTTTGCACCTTATCTTTCACTCTAAATGAATCTGTTGTACCCTTTGTTTTCCATACTTTGACCTTTGTTGAATCTCATGAGCTTTCCCAAGGTTGATCAGTTTCCCAGTATTTACCCTTGGTTCCCACTTACAGAATAGCCTGGTTTGAGCTTAGAGCACCAAGTTTAGAGTCCAGATTTTATCACCTGCTCTGTAGCCAATTAACCCATGACTCTCTGGGAATATTTTAGCATTTTTCTTTCAGAATTTATCTATTTTAAAAAATGGTCTGCTACCTATTATTCAGCACATATATTTATAGAAAGGCGCTTGTAGATCTTCAGTCATCTTTATTTCAAAATATCACAAAAAATTAAGATGAAAATACATCCTGGAATAGAATGTATGGTTCAAAATGGGATTAATTTGGGTTCGCTTTTTTGTTTTAGGAAAAAGTTACTAATATCATCTCACACTTAAAAAAAATGCCTTTAAGCTAATTTTTTAATTATCCTATCAACTTGCAAAACATAGTAGGCCTTTTCCCCCTCAAAGTCAAAGAAGCTTTGCCATTGATTCAAGTATCTTAACTGGAATCGGTAAGTCTGAACAAAAGAATTCCTAAGATTAACCCCATATGTTTGCCTTCAGTTTTAATTAACAACCTGTATCAACTTTACGTTTGTTTATTACCTTGTGCAGCACATATTTTACCACAGTTCAGTGCAGAATTTAACATAAAAATGCAGAGCCCCAGTACTAACTAGAAAGCTAACTTTGCACTATATGAAATCAGTCAAACCTGTTGTGAAGTAGTAACTCCCTCCCAACCCAGACTCCGTTCCCTTCTGAAATCAGTCTCCTTCATCACACAACCCAGTATACCAAAGTGTGTGTGGCAAGATCCTTCTCCCTTGAAGGTGTTTCTTGCCTTATGTTGCTCTACTGATTCTTAAGGAGCGCTGAAATTTTAGCTATCAACATACTTTTATTATTGCTTTATGATTGATTCTCCATTCTCTTTCTGCTATTTGTTGCAAACAACGTCAGCTAACTCCACAAACTGCTTTAGAATACAATTTTTCTTAAAGAAGCTGCACAACACAAGTTGCACTGTATCTTATTAACCCATCATGGGTTTGAGTGCCATGTTATTGTTAAAATAAAGCACGTAAATATGTAGAACCCTGTTCATGTACAGCTCCTTAGTGAGCAAGCTGCTTCATGATGTTACTGTTTTTATAGCAACATGTAAATTTACTTATGATACAATCACCATGTAAACTTGCTTTTAAAATAATGTATGCATTTGGAAACATTTCTATACTTTTGACAAAGAAAATGCTTTTCCCTCTTGCATGAATATCATACATGTATTTAGTTTTGATATAGCTTGCTGTAATTTTGCTGCTACTTTAAAGAAAGTATTATTTAACAGGACCTTAATTACACACACTTTTAACCTTACAATGGCAAGGGTCAATTAATTTTACCCTACCCATGCTTGTTAAATAAATAAAATGAAAAAAAATTAAAAAAGGGAAATAACAGTATAGCCTCATAGGGCCAATAAAATTACAGCTAATCCTTCTGGGAATCCAAATGGCAATAAAGTGAAAGTGAGTACAGATTAACACACTGTAAATCCACTTGCTACCCATAAATATTTACACAAGGATTTGCCATTGCCTGTTACCATTCGATCAGCATTTAACTGTACAAGTTGCCAAGATTTTACTGAAGAGGTTACTTCCGTTTCCTACAAATTAATTCCATTCCCTAAAAACCCAAAACATGCTTTAATCACGGGCAAGAATATGTATTGACACCCTATGGATAATGGAAAATAGGTGGGTTTCTAGGGTTTCATGCTGATGACTTAGTAGAATATGAACAAAATACAGAAATATCTAAGGAAATGCTTTAAGCGCAAATGATCCTGTGTGTTAATATTCTTGAATTTGAAATGTAGGGGAGTGCACTTTTCTTCTGTGCATTTTTAAAAAGCTATTTGCTTGAGCCCAAAACAGCTTTTTCCTTACTGCTCACTTATAATACAAACTGCACTCACATGGAGGCCAACAGCCAGCAAAAACATATTTCAATTTTAACGCCTTTAGATGATCAAAGCATCAGCTTAATATAATCAGCTCAAATCCATTTACCAGTGAGCCTACCACTGTGCCCAGGGACTGTTTTCCTTTCCAGCCCTATCTATTCTGGAACAGGTGCTATAATAGTAAATTAATTAGTCTGTGGAGATGCACCTTGTTCTCCATCTCCACAGGCCTCTTGTGGGTCAGGGCCTTGAGGAAAATGCCATCTGGGCAGAGTTTCCCCCAGAGAAACAATCAAAGCCTACAGATTGCAGACTACAGAGGAGGGTTCATATGACAATTAACCTTATTAGTTTTTTTTTTTTTTTTTTGAAACAGTTGATAGTGTGTCAACATGTTGGCTCTGTAAATAATCTGCTTCACAAAATCACCAGTGCAACTAATTCAAAGAAATTACTTCTATCTAAAAATCCTCAGAAGAAAATACAGATTTCCTTGCACTGAAAATATAAAGGTAAATAAATATTAAACAGTAGCTTACATACCTAGAAAGGTATCATACAACAGTTCTAGAATACTTCAAACTTTAACATACTTTGAAAGATTGACAATTTTTATACAAACCCAGAGATATTTGTGCTCTTAATCATTTTGGTGGTTCTTTTTCCCACCATGGTTTTGCCAAATATTAAATTATCAGCAGAATCAGAACTAAATTCAACACATTTCATAAAGGACATCAACATTTGTCTTGATAAATGTGGTGGGTGTTGAAGGTTTAACTTACAGCCCCAAAATCTAGGGCTGAATTTCGGATTTGTAGAATCGTTTTCACAAAGAAGACTGTAAAACAAATGAGAATTTAGAAATCTCAGATGGAATGTGATAGGAAAGCTAAATCTCTACACAGTAAAATTCTTTGTATATTTTCACTGCAAGTTTGGCGAAGAACAGAAATTACGATGACAAAGCAAAAAGACCATCAAGTTTAACATTTCAGACCATTAAAAAATACAAAGTACATGTACATTTATATTTATAAGGTAACAAAAATAATATTTCTAATAAATGATTTCAGTGCATAACTCCTTCAAACACATTTTACCTGGACAAAAATTACTAAATTTGCATCATAATAAGAAACAAAGCCAAGTGATTAGTTGCTAAAATGTTTTGATAACTTCTGACTCTCTGCTTGTGAATCACTTGAATTCCTCTTATTTCTTATTCAACTTACAAAATCATTTTTATAGAGAGAATTTTATTCAGTTTGCTATACTTAATATTTGAAAAATGTGCTATTTTCATGGAGTACATAGGTGAGACAGATTGGTCTTGTTCCCTCCACACAGAGGTTTTCAGTGTGAACATCTGATGAGTTTCCATCCAGAGATTTTTGAGATTTTTTTATAAAATTCCTTTTTTTTTTTCAAGGAATTGTGCAAGTAAAATTTATTTGTTAACATGAAAAGTATAGAAACAAAGCGAAAGCAGGTATTAATTGAAAATTAATTTAAGTATTCACTAATCTGTAATAAGCACTATTAACAAATATATTTTAGTATGCTAGACAATATTTAAACTATCGTGAAATTACAAAACAGTTCCTTCTTCATAGAAAAAAAGATTTTGAATGATTAGCCAAACTTTAGAATACCATTTACTACCAGAATTCTTTCAAGTATTATTTTAGCTGTCTACATGTGTAATAATAGTTACTTGACATGCTGTGAGTGTAATTGCTCTTTTCATTGCATGTATTCCCATAACAAACTTTTTCAAAAAGTTAACAAAATGTTTATCCTTCAGTCTAAGTATTTCTGAAGCTTTCCTATTTTTCCCATGGGGACAGGGCATAATTTAAACTGAATGGGTAGCGTGTTAACCTGGACAGTGGAAGACCACCTATATTTAGCTTTAATATAAGAGCATGAATGGAATCATAATTAAACAAGTACAAATATCACATTGTCATTGAAGAAGTGTCATTCATAACTTCTAGAATCACTTCCTCTGTACCTTACTGAGCTGAAGGAGTGGGCAGAGCAGGATGGAAGATTAACACACTAAGGGAACTCAATGAAGCAGCCATAGGAGATGAAATACAACCTGTGTACTCGTTGAAGCAGCTGAAAAAATGAGCTACAAGGGACTGTATTCAATGGAGCAAGTGTAAGAGATGAGATGCACTGAAGGGACTACCAAAAGCACTCAAGCACTTCCTCCAGTAAAATACACAAGTCTCCTCCCTTTTATTGTCCCCCCTCCCCAACCACAAAAACAACATAAATGACATTGAATTTCCTTCTTGTCACCACTTTTTTTTCAGATCAGCAGAAAAAACATGTTCAGAAGATAACAAATCTTATTCTGACATACTTGATTGCAGTATGCTGGAATGACAACTTGCATGCCACAAGCAATATTTAGCACATCAGTATCACAGAATTCAGACACTATAACCCACAAGTTCAGCTACTCTTTTTTTCTAGGTGTGAGCACCTTCCCTATGGTCTGTCCCTAAGCAGATATAAGACCTGTTGTATACACCCCAGGTACTCCAGCAATGATCGGATTTTTCAGATTAACCCTTTCAAGAAAATGGGAAACAAAGAACAGTAGTATTATGTAATATCTACAGCATGGTCATGCTAACAAAACTTCTAAGTCTTAGAGGCTTGAACCCAATGGAAATCTGAAAGTACCTGCAGCAGGGCTAAGGAGGAAATTTTAGTTATTTACTACTTTCGCAATATCCCCATTTACACATTTTTGTGTAACTCTACTCTGGATTATCCCACAGGGCTCAGAGTTGCTAAAATAGCTTTCAGGAGTCAAAATAACTATAAAGGCATTGTGGCACCCAATAAGCACTTTAAACAATTCAAATTATAGAGCTTCTCCCTGAAGTCATCACTACATGCATTTGGATACTTACTGATACTTCTACCTTTCGCCTTCAAACCTGAAATTCTGTCTACAGCTATCATAAAGTTGTATCTTAAGGAGAAATCTTACAGGTTTTAAGGAGAATGAAGCTAAAATAGTTTTGAAATTCTCCAAAGTTTTTTTCAGAACTTAAAACAGTAGCCATTTCTAATTCTTTCGCTGCTGGAGAAACGCATTGATGAAACTGTTACATTATCAGAATAACCAAATATGAACAACTTTGGTTTCCAGCATTCAGATCCTATAAAAAGTGAGAAACTACTACCTTTGGAAGACTTGCCTATTAAGACAATACAAATGCCAGTTTTAGCTGCTTTTACAGTTAAAGTCAGACATAGTGTTGGATGAAAGAATTTTAGAAGAAACTGCTAAATGATTAGGAACATATTTCTAGGACTACACATCTCATCCAAAAGCTCTAAAGAAACTCAAATGAAATTGCTGGGTTGTACCCTACTTTTCAACTCACAGCTCAACTACCAGTGAAAAGGCAAATAATATTAGGAATTACTAGAAAATTAGTTCAGAATATTAAAAAATATAATTATGCTACCACATATAACTAGTACACATCCACAGCTTGACCATCTTTCTCAGAAGATACGGACAGAAGCATAGAGCAGAGCAACGCAGATGTGCAGAGATACAAAGCAGCTTGCGTCTGGAACATCCAGGCCTCGCTGAGATCAGTACGGTCAAGAATCTCTGGGAGGAGGGAGCTACTAGTCACTGTTTCTCATGACATAAAAAAGCAAAGGTGCCTTTAATGAAAATACCAGGCAGCAGCTTTTAAACATGCAAAGGATATATGGTATCTAACCAATTAAATTACATAACTAATCACCACAGATAAATTCTGGTTTTCAAAAGGGAAAAGTGACTCAATGCATTCATGGAAGAAAGGTCCCTACTACTAAATAGGTCCCTACTGTTAAAGACAACAGTCTGGATACAATCAAAGCAGAATATCATAAGAGAGTCACATACGTCTTATCTAGTTCTTATATCATTTTCCTATACGCTACTGAGTGCCAATGGAAACGTGATGCTGGAGTATATGGAGCTTTGGTCTGACCCATCACATTAAGAGCTACATTACATATGTGCGGTGGGTTAACCCTGGTTGTCTGCCTCCCCTCTCAGCTGTTGAGCACTGTTGGTTATTCCTTCTTAAATATGTTTTCACAGAGGCACCACCAGCACTGCTGAAGGGCTCTGCTTTGAGCAGTGGTGGGTCCATTTTGGAGCTGGTACTATCCAACATGGGGGCAGCTCCTGGCCTCTTCTCGCTGGGGCTGCATACCCCCCATCCAACCTTGCCACAAACTAAGCACGATCTGTGTCTCCTAACACTACAAAGATGATCAGAAGAGTACTATAGATGCCATGAGGATGACTCATATGCACGAAGAAGAGGAAGGTATTCACAAAGGCCTAATGAGGCTGATCTCTCTACACACACTTGCTGTGGGGTAAAGGCAAAAGACGTGCTCTTCTAGAGATGTCTTGGAGAGGCCTCTCTCCCCCTCCCTCTGTCCCTTCCCACTGGCAACACAAGCCAAGGGACATTAGTATCACTAGGCTAAACGTAATCCTTGTGAGTAACCCTGTACACGTGATCCCTTCTCTATAATACTCAAAAGAAATGTGTGAGTGTAAGGTTTCAGGAGATATGCAAAGTAATGTTCTGTGTCCATAACACTCAGGGCAAAAGATTAGTTATTTCTTCATATGACATTAAAACTATCAGCATATTCTGTGCAAAGCTGTTAACCAGCTCGGTATTTTCGAAAAATAAGACAATTTTCCCAAGGCAAGAAACAACTCCTAAACTCAGAGATGCAATAGGGTTACTAAAAGGCCTGTATCTGTATTTCAATCACTTTATCACCTTAAAAGGAGAGGTAAAAGTGTTCTATCTCTGAAGTGAATGATAAGTTTTTTTAAAACAGTATGTTTGCACAATAGAAGAAAATATTTGTATCATAACTAAAAAAGATCTGAATCATTGACAGAAAGCAGGAAAATTTCTGTGTTATTCCTCCATTCCATAATTCTGTTTCTCTAATTTCACATGTATTCAGCATCTTGTCTAGGGGGCATTAGTGTATTTGATGATGAGATGAATGCAGGCCTGGCAAGAACTCCCTGTCACCAGTTCTCCTGGGTCCAGAGATCAGCATTCTTAAAATACGAGGATTTGATAGAGTTAACGCCATCCCCTTGAGCAGATGGTTTGGAACATTCTGTCAACACTGCCACCGATTACTGCAAACAGATTCTCGTTACGCTGATAGCCCCTCTGGGACCCCAGCAAAGTGCTGGCTAACCTCCGCGCCGAGGTGCAAAACATGCTGTTGGCAGGGCCCTGCTGAAACAGCCAGGATGCACGTGCCTCTCCCAAACACAGCCACCAGCATCGCCGTGCTGCGACTCCACAGCCGACAGTTGCTCAGAATGGCAGTAAAAGGTTTTAGTTTGTTATATTTTATGCTACTCTTTGTAGCCTTGCAAAAGGAGACTATTAAATACCTTTTATTGTGTTTAAAGAGTTTATCACACCCGAGGCTTGGGCAGTGCTGTCATTCCCTCGTGCAGCTTCAGCTATCCTGCCTACCTACTCAGTAGCAAAATACTCTGTGCATTCACAGACTATTTTGAATATATGAAATATGAGCTTATGTATTACATATTCATTAGCAACATTTTCTGCACTTCCTGAGTAGATATGAGTCAGACTGGAATCACAGTTAACATCACAGCAAAAAGCTTCTCTAAACTTGCTCCAGTTCCTTATTAAACCAGTATCTTAATACATTAGCTTTGTATTACTCGAAAGACTAACTTCTTTTTGCTCAACACTGATAAATAACACCCGGCATTTATGGATTCACTACTGCAGGTTGTTTTCAGCATTGTAAGTCAGATCTTCATTTTTAAGTCTCAGCTTTTCTTCTAGAAGCTTGAAGCATCAGAGTTACCAAGGCTGCTCTTTCATCCTGAATTTGGTATCTAGCACTACAATATATACTGCTAACAGGAAAAAAAAACACGTCAAATTTATCTTCCCAGCTGGAAGTCATTCTGCAAAGCAATTAACTGCTTTAAGAAGGATTAATATGCACTTAGAATTAGGGATGAAGAACCTGTCTGAGAAACAGAAAAACTGACACCAACTTTTTGTTCTTCAGCTAGGGCTTGCAGAGGAACCATTGGGTAAAGCTCACCGAATGAAAAACCAAGAAGTTTCCTCACTCATTCTCTGGCTAAGTTTGTATCAGGGACAGCAGACATATTCCCATGCTGCCACCAGCATCTCAGCTGCTATCACAGAGGTCGCAACATCTGCTTCTTCATGCCAGTTACAAGCTCACTCCAGGCAACACTGCTCTGTAAGGCACATCTTGGAGCTTCCTAGATAAAGTCCTTAGGAGACTCCAGCAGCTTCGAAGATCTTTAAGGAACACACCAAGTGCCAGGCTCTGAGCCTCAAGAGTAAGGAGGACTCAGATATCCATTAGGACTAAGAGGTCATAGTGGCAAAGTCCAAGGGAGCCACTGTTAGCTTCCCCAAAGCAAAACAAACAGGAAAGGAAAACCCTTGGCTGTCCTGAAAAGCATCACATCCAAGAAACACACACTGTCTCTGACCCCAGCTCCTGCACCAAGGAGGAAAAGGTATCTTTGTGCCCTTAATGAACTACATATTTTTCCCCTTCCTCGTCTGCACCAACACGGGAGCCAGCATAAAAACTCTCACATTGTGTGCAGAGTCACATAAACAACAGTATATAGTTTTGGGGTTTTTTTTTTTGGTGCGGTTTTTTTTTTTTTAAATAGTCACTGACTGCACACTTAGAACTGAAACTACTAACCAAGCAATCACCATTCTCTGGTGATACTTCAACAGCGTAACTTGATATCCTCAATCTGAGTCTTTTGGTGGTTATTTGCCCACTAAAGACAAGTGAATGTAAGTGAATTCCTTTTTGGTAATCAGGACAGAGACCAACGGCAGGAAGGCTAAACAAGCTGTGCCGTTAAGACAGATGGTGCCACTGACACAAAGCTGAGGTATGTTCAACAGGTTACATGGCTGTTTGCATAGAAATTGTGTAATTTAAGATCTTTTCATAAAGAAGATTTTTACACCATCAATTTCATTTTGGCAGTTTAAGAAAAAGCATGTTTATTTGGCCTAGTTCAAGTCTACACTCTGAACTGCAAGCCTTCGGACCAGAGATCCTCTTTTCCTTTCCAGGCACACGGGTTTGATACAGAATGCACCAAATCAGTAGAAAGACTCCTGTAGTGTCTCACCAACCAGAATCTCCAAGTATTGCTGTAATACACATTAAAAAAAATTATCAGTGGAAATATTAAAACAGATGCTGTTTACAACAGTATTTCAACAATTCTACTTATTACACCACCTCCACCGAAAACATACTCAGCTTTTAGCCTGAATAAAAATATTGCAGTTTTGTGGATAAAGATAAATTTCAAAACTCAAACAAGCCTACACTTTTTTCCAGGCACTTGGTGCATCTACAATTTATATTTGAGGCATTTTATTGGAGGAATAGTCCAGCAGGTTACAGGACAGTTGGAGTCATAGCTTGGGAGAATGAGCTTTCACCATCTGAGCAGGGTGGGTGACAAGTTACACAGCAACACCTGCTGGCAAATCCACACAGGAGAACACGGCAGTGTCCCTTGCAGAAGCTGCACTGTGCTGAAGAAGCGATAGTATCATAATCGCCAGGGTCCCGATCGCGCAAAGCCTCACCCTAGCGCCTGCCTCCTCACTGCTTAATCTCAATAATGTGCTTGGGTTGTGTAAGAAGATTAAAATGAGAAATAGAAACAAAGACAAAAAGGGGCTTAAAAGAGGAAAGATCCACAGAAGGAAATAGGAATATAAGCAGGGCCACAGTGGCAACACTCCTGACAAATTTACTAATACACATTTGTACGATCGGATTGCATGATTTTAATTTCTAATAACAAAAAGACAACGTTTTTCAGTCACGTTAGCGTGGACAATGGCTTTCATTAGAAAGGGTTCCTGCCTCTTCCCCATTGCATCCTCTTTATGTGATACTTGGAACACTGCAATATTAAGGGTTTTTTATCCTGTTTTTTTTTATTCTGAAAATAAGAAAAAATTAACGAAGTAAAATTTGTTGACAGTCCCCCTAGCCAGCACAGTGGGTGTTCTACCTGTGGGCTATCACATTTTCCATGTTCATTTCTGCAGGTGCTAACTACTTGCTGACAACAACATATGTTACCAGTCTTAAATGCGTGTGTGTTTTTTTTTTTTAAACCTTGTAATTAAAGAATGCTCACAGCTTGGCAAAAAAAAAAATACAGGTGAAAACTGATTCTGCCCAGTGTATTTAACACCCACTTACATTCTGATTCCCTCTGTCTCATGATTTGGGTATTTCCCTAATGCTGCATGGGAAGAAAAGTCAGGGCGGTGCTGGTGGAACAGAAAGGATCCTGTCTTCCAAATAATAGTTATTTAAAAATAACATTAGACAAATTTTGAAAATAACAGCATGCAGAATAGGCATTGCTTCTCTGGAATCACCCTTTTTCCCCTGCGTCTCCTCACTTGTGTTTCTGAGCTCTCTTTTTCTTTATTTGTCTCTTACTTTAATCTCCTTAGTTCTGCCAAGTGTGTTACATGTGGTCTCCAAAGGAGTGTTTCCTATACATACTGTTATACAATAGCACTCACCTATTCATCTGTATAAAAGTTGGACTTACCCTATTAATTATAGTATTACTATTTTTGCCCATTTAATGTATCACACTACTATTCATTGAAACCTATACATTGCTCTTCAGGGCAGCACCATATCAACAATCTACATATATACAAAAGTCAGGGGGAAATGCTATAATTCAGCACAATTTATCAAGTTATTTTTTATATAACTGTTCTGTACAATATATCAGAATATCTTTGGTCAGCTGAAAAATTATATCATAAAGTCAATCAGAAATCTCTCCAGAAAATAAATCTGATTACTCGCATATCAAAAAAGATGTAATGGAGTATATTAAAATCAATTAATACTATTTCATGTATGATCAAGCTACTACACACTTAAAGTGTTAAAATCAAAGCTACAGAAAAATGTATTTTCTCAGCATGTTCTACAAATATGATTCTGTAGGTTTTAGCTACAGTATTTCAGTTCTAAACGAGTTTGAAACGCTAAGATGAAGAGCTTTCCTGCTTTCTCTGCAAAATTTCAACCTTAAGGTAAGACCAGGTTTCCTTACCTAAGGATAAAAAAGAAAAAATCCTGAAGAGAACGCAAATGAATTTACAGCATTTAAGATAAGTCAAACCACTGTTAGTTCCCCTCCTCATGGGTCTGCTGGACCATACAACAGCACAGGCAGGTATCTGCATGCTCGAGGAAGGGACATCATATACACCCCCAACTCTGATAAAGAGGTGCGGATGTGGCAGTATTCATTTTGGCACAGCACTGCCGCAGTGTGCTGCAATTGATCTTAGCCTTCAGAGGTGGTTGGAACATATTGTGCTGCTCAGTTCTAGGCATTTATATTTTAGCCAGTAAAAAAAAAAAAAAAAAAAACATTTTGG
>Ga0065711_1035323_pt1 | contig 22485 bp, 16 predicted proteins | sample Hoacrofraction12_FD_59098 | JGI IMG/M metagenome (GOLD analysis project Ga0065711, IMG submission 59098) | Hoatzin crop microbial communities from Cojedes, Venezuela - Epithelial fraction 12 v2 (version 2) | ecosystem: Host-associated > Birds > Digestive system > Esophagus > Crop | place... | reverse complement strand
TGCCAAGTTCAGCTCCAGCTGTGCCTTGGCCTTCCTGACCCCATCCCTACACAACCGGGCAGCTTCCCTATACTCTTCCCAGGAAGCCAGTCCCTGTTTCCACTGCCTGTGCAGTTCCTTCTTCTTCCTTAGTTTGACCAGTATCTCTTGTCTCAGTCATGCTGGTCTCTTCCCTTCTCTGCCCGACTTCTTATACTTGGGGATCGAGAGCTCTTGCACTCTGTGGAATACATCCTTAAAGACCTGCCAGCTCTGTTCTGTTCCCCTGTCTCTGAGGACCATTTCCTAGGGAGTCCTTCTGACTATCTCCTTGAAGAGCTGGAAATTTGCCCTAATAAAATTTAGGGTCCTGACTATGCTCTTCGTTATTCCCATTTCCCTCAGTAGCGTTAGTTCCACATAGTAGGCAACTCATACAGCAATAGCAGTCATGGAAATCAGAAACAAAAGGACATAAGAAAACTAAACAGAAGAACCAAGAAAAGCAAAAAAAGCACTGCTTAAGATGTTGGAATCGCTGCCACCCCAGGGTCTGAGCTATGCCCACAGCTGCCATCCTCTGTGCCTCCAAGACAAATGAAAGGGGCAAATTTCAAAGCCTAAGCAGATCTGATTTTGTGTTCTAGAATAGTTATTTTTCTGAACAGAGAAAATTCAGTGAAAACAGAAAAAAATGTAAGAGAAAAAGATGCAAAAAGGTTTAACTGCTATTTTGCCATGTGATCTTAGAGCAGCCTTTGCTTAAGACTTATTTACCTGCCAACAAGTAGAGTTGTCCTAGGACTATTTTGCCAGTCACACTGTCTCCCCTTTCCCAAAGTAAATATGACAAATACCACTCCTCAAAACAATGCATACTCAGGTGTGAGACAAATAAATACATAAAAATAAGAAAATTTAATACTACATAATCTAGAGATATGTGTCGGTGTGCTTCAGACCAAAATAAAATTAATGTACCTGGAAATTCTGGAATTTTACATCGATTTTTGAATTCTAAGATAAGACTTTCAAAATGTGATACACAATTCAATGTAAGACTTTTATTCATTTTCTCCATCACTGTACTGTAAACTATTAGGTATAAACTTGTTTAAGAATGAGGAATTGTACTTCTTTTTATAGCACAGAAATATGTAAGCAAATGACCACACAAAATCATTTCCTACTCATTAATATACATGTGTTTGCATTACTAAAACATTGGAAGATTTCAAGCAGAAAACTTTTATAACCTGCTTTTTCATTCTTGCACATTCACAGACTAGAAAATCTTGTAGTCAAACATCAGGAAAGTTGCATGCCTTTTTGGAAAGTCTAACAGTGAAAGGCTTTTGCTTTCTTTTTTTCCCCATGATCTTTTAGAATTAAGAATGGTCACAATTTGCTAGCTCAGTAATTGTTACTATATTGATAATGAAATCTTGTATAATGGTGAAACAAACTCCTAAAACTGCTTGAAGCAATTCCTATCACAATAGTAAAATGCAAAATCTCCTTATCTTCTTGTGGAAGTCACAGACATTTTTCAGAAGTCTGAAGACCAGAGAGAGCCTGTGTTAGTTCTCCCATTCCACATTTTAATACCATTTGAAAAGCATTTTATTCACAATAGATCACCCTGTAATCTTTCTGCTTTGACCAGGTATCAAAACAGGTAAAAGTCTCTTGTCGGGCAATATCAGTATTTTTCACTGAAAGACGACATCTTAACAAACCGCTAATTTCATATTCTGAAAAAATGAACAAGCTGGATGGTACTAATTACTTGCTTAAAAGGGAAACACATCAGAAGCCTCTGCTTTGATTTTAACATCCAGATCATTATCAGTAGCACAGTGTAATAAGGATAAAGGTTCACTGAAGTGCCCTTTGTTTTCCCTTTGTTCTGCAAAAATAGAAAATTAAAGGAGAATGTTTTACAGAGTTAGGATTAGCCTCCAAGAGTAAAGCAAATGAGACATCATTTAAAATATTTAAGTTCAACTGCATATTACATATGAACTTTAAATTAAATTCATTGCATGTTCCTTCACTAAGAAGGACTTCAAATCAGGCTCCCTGAATTCCTTGTATACAAGGTACATACTCAAACAAGACCAAAGCACTATTTTTTCCCATTCAAAATGCACAGAACTTTGTTAATATGGTGTCTCATATTTATGTGGGAACTTTTTGGTAGCAGGGGAGACTACAGGTGTGGCTTTTGTGAGAAGGCACCAGAAGCTGCCCCCATGTCAGACAGAGACAGCTCGAGACAGCTCCAGGATGGACCTGCTGCTGCCCAAAGCCGAGCAGAAACACTTGGTGGTGCCTCCATGACAATGTATTTAAGAAAGGGTAAAAAATACACTGCATAGCAGCTGGGAGAGAGGAGCGATAAAAATGTGAGAGAAACAACTCTGCAGACATCAAGGTCAGAGAAGAAGGATGGGGAGGAGGTGCTCCATGTGCTAAAGAACAGATCCCTCTGCAGCCCATGGAGAAGACCACGGTGCAGCAAGTTGTCCCTCTGTAGCCCATGGACCAGAGTGGGCCAGATATCCACCCTGCAGCTTGCTGAAGACCCCATGCCGGAGTGGGTGGATGTGCCCTGAAGGACACCGCAGTTCCTAAAGAGCCCACACTGGAGCAGACTCCTGGAAGGAGCTGCAGCGCAGAGAGAAACCCATGCAGGAGCAGGGTCCTGGCAAGGAGCTACAGCTCATAGGTAACCCACGCTGGAGCAGTCCATTCCTGAAGGACTGAACCCTGGAAGAGGATCGATGCTGGAGCAGTTTGTGAAGAACTGTAGTGCATGGGAAGGACCCAGGCTGGAGAAGGTTCTGAAGACTGTATCGCATCAGGAGGGAGCCTACACTGGAGCAGAGGAAGAGTGTGAGGAGGAAAAAGTGGCAAAGAAAGCATTAAGAACCGACTGCAACCCTCATTCCCCATCTTCCTGCATTGGTCAGGGGGACGAGACAGAACAGTTGAGCCTGAGAAGGGAGAGGTTCGAGGAAGGTGTTTGCAGATTTGTTCTTATTTCTCATCATCCTACTCTGTTTAATGGGCAATAAATTGAATTCCCCAAATCTAGTCTGTTTTGCCCGGGATAGTTGGTGAGTGATCTCCCTGTCCTTATCCTGATCCATGAGCTTCTCACCATCTTTTTTCCACCATGCCTTGTTGATGGAGGTGGAATGATAGAGGGGCTTGGCAGGTACTTGGTGGCTAGCCACAGTCAACCCACCACATATACCTGTTAGTCGATTTTAAACTGGTTCATTCTAACCAAAACACTTTAGTGAGTGATTAGGTGAGCAGCTGAACTCACAGAGCCATGGAGCACAACAGGCAATGGAGCACAGCTGCTGCCCAGAGTACCTGTGAGCACAGCCTTACTATGACACAAATTGTTCTCTGTCATCAAATAGGTCATTCCTCTTCTCTCCTCTTTTCCTGTCCCTGGCCACTGCAGGGGGGTTAAACCTCGGTTAGTTTTCTGTCAGATTAGTGAGCTGACCTCGTTCCCACAGGTACTGGATGAACATAAGCACTGGAAAAAAAGAAAGAAACAGCAGTATGCAGCTAGAAGTGAGGACAGCAGCAGGGGCGGGAACAACTTCTAACACTAGTGAGATTCTAGCTCTGCTTGGCCATGCAATTGTAATGCACCTTTACACATTGTGTTCTGCAAACGGTGTTTCCTGGTTCGGTACAATGTACTTCTGAGTATGCTGCAATGATTACGTCCACAGTTCCTATTTGCTTAACACCTGAACGGGATGCTGGAATGTCCTGTCAATCCAAACACTGTCCAAGGCACACCACATCACACCTACCCTGGAAAAACCCACCTAAATAATTTTTGTTTGAGAGAGGCCTATCATTAAATGGGTGAGATAAAGGGAACTACTTTCAAAAAAGGAAAGAAAAGTAGGATTACTGTTATTCGGGAATGTACTTTGAAAAGTAAGTTAAGCTAAGGAAGTTAACCTTGCTAAGTAACAAAAGGTATGAGTGCTAGAAAAAATAAGAAAAATGCTTTTTATCAGTGAAGTGTAGTTATGTTTTGTTACAGTTCTTTTTACAAGTGGTCAGTCTTCTAGCAGAATATTTTATTTGAGAGAAACATAGGGGAGAGGGTTGTTGGCATTTTCCCCAAAAATAATGCAGAACTTTTTTCTCCTAGCATTGTCTGTAGTAGGACATTCATAACAGCCATTCCAGATTAAAATCTGGAATATCCTCCCACAGATCCAGCCTAAGTGATGTAGTTAAACTGAGATATACAGCATTGTAGCCTCATAAAAATCACAAGCAACTTCATTTAATGAAAATAATTCAACAGAAGTTTGTTAGAGTTCATTACAAAACTAATGTTGTAGTCTTTCCTTGTTCCAAATGGCTCATATAACACCTCTTAATCAAAGGAAAGATAATGAGCAGAGCAGAAGATGAAAATCAAGTCATTGAATCAAATTCAGTTTAGTGTTAGTTAACAATTGAGCAATAAGACACATACTAAAAGTATATAATGAATTCTCAACTATTATAGTTCTTTTTATGACAAACTTTTGCAGCTGAATATTGTATTTTTTTCAAAACTAGTATCCATGAAAGTAAAAATAATTCTGTGAATGCCAAAAAAAGCTAGAAATCTAGCATCCCTAAAAAGCAATCCAGATTTTCAATAGCACAAAACCACAATGACACTAATACTGAAGTAACTGAACACAATAAAGCAGATCAGTATCTCAGCAGAAGAAGTCTTAACATTAAGGGGAATTTTCAAAAAGTAAAAAGAGAAGCACAACAAAATTGTCTGTGATTACACTGGCATTAGGATTTTCTATAAAGTGTCTATATATGTAGAGTATATAGGACAGATGTATAATCAAGAAGAAATCTAAGTTTCTTTGCTAGAAGTCGCCATTACATACTGGAAAATAAGAGCAGTTCACAGGAGAAAACAGAAGAAATACAGAGCACACTGAGAAAGGAACAGTAAAGAAAAAAAACAGAAACCAAAACCAATGCAAGAAACAAATGCTGAGAACATACTATGATCTATTACTTTGTACAAAACGTGCAAGCCTATGGCAGAAGCGAGTAGGAGGAACCCCATACCAGAGCAGGTGCATGTGGTCTCAAAGCAGCTGCAGCCCTCGGACAGCCCACAACAGAGCAGGCTCCTGGTAGGAGCTGTGGCCCAGGAACAGATACCCATGCAGAAGCAGGTTTTCTGGCGGGACACATGGCCCCACAGCTGACTCGTGCTGGAGCAGTCCACTCCTGAAGGACTGTACCCCATGGAGAGGACCCACATTAGACTAGTTCTTGAAGAACTATACCCCATGGGGGGGACCCCACATGGGAGCAGCACCGAGGGTAGGAGTTCATTGCAATGTTAAACCCTATGGCCTGGTCTGAAGGGACAAGGGGTGGAGATTGTAATGGAAATATTTTTAAACTGTTGTAATCTGTGATGCGAGTTGTATGTTATAGGAAGTACTATAACGCAAACCCCCTGCTCCTAGCCATGTTAGGGGCAAAAGGAGGAGTTCATTGCAATGTTAAACCCTGTAATATGGCCCAAAGGGACCAGGGGTGGAGACTGTAATGGATATAGTTTTAAGTTGTTGTGTTGTAACCCATGATTTGAGTTATATGTTGTAGGAATTACTACAGCAGGAACTACCTGAACCAATGGAGGGCAAGCCTCACATGAGGCAGCTCAAGTGCAGCAGTGATCTCACCTGAGCTGACTTTGGTGCCCGATAGCTCCACAGAACACACCACCTCTTCTGCCCTGAGTGACCACCACAACAGATGGAGCCCAAAGTCACAGACTAAATTAACTCAATGGACATTTTATGGGCATTTTACAGGGGTGGTCCCATTGTCATGGTTTAATCCCAGCTGGCAACTAAGCACCATGGAGCCTCTCACTCACCGCCCTCCCTGTGGGATGGGGAGAATAGGAAAAAAGTAAAAACTTGTGGGTTGAGATAAAGACAGTTTAATAGGAAAGCAAAGGAAGAGATAATAGTAATAACAATATGTACAGAACAAGTGATGCACAATGAGATTGATTACCACCCAATGAACGATACCCACCCCATTCCCAAGCAGCAATCACCACATCCGGACAACTCCCCCAGCTTATATACTGAGCATGATGACATATGGTATGGAATATCCCCTTTGGCCAATTTGGGTCAGCTGTCCTAGCTGTGTCCCCTCCCAGCTTCCCGTGCACTTGGCAGCTTGAGAAACTGAAAAGTTCTTGACTGCTTAGCAACAACTAAAAACATCAGTAGTTATCAACACTATTTTCATCCCAAATCCAAAACACAGCACTACACCAGCCACTTGCAAGAAAATTAACTCTATCACAGCCAAAACCAGGATATCCATAGACTATAGACTGCCATTGGTCAGGCATTGGAATAGGCTGCCCAGGGAGGTGGTTCAGTCCCCATCCCTGGAGGTGTTTAAAAAACGTGTAGATGTGGCACTTCAGGATATGGTTTAGTAGGAATGGTGGTGTTGGGTGGATGGTTGGATTCCACTTTCTTAGAGGTCTTTTCCAACCTATGACTCTATGACTAGGGGAATGGTATCTGTGTATATCAAGGGACAGGAAGGGGCATATGTGTATGGGGTGTGAATAATGAGGATGTACTGGATAGTGTGGGACCTAAGTATGATATAGACAGCATGAAATAAGGGGTGGAGTTTGTACTGGTTTGGGCTGGGACAGAGCTATTTTCTTCACAGTAGCTTTTATGGGGTTATGTTTTGGATCTGCGACCAAAACAGTGTTGAAAACATGGGGATGTTTTAGCTATTGCTGAGCAGTACTTACACAGTGTCAGGGCCTCCCCTGCCTCTTGCGCTGCCCCACCAGCAAGCACGTTGCGAGGCAACACAGTCAGAACAGCTGACCCCAACTGACCAAAGAGATATCTCGTACCACACGAAGGAGGACTTGGGGGATGTTCACAGTTATGGCATTTGTCTGCCCAAGTAACCATTACACATGATGGAACCCTGCCTTCCTGGAGATGGCCTGCCAATGGAAAGGAATGAATTAATTCCTTCTTTTGCTTTGCTTGTGCACACAGCTTTTGCTGTCCCTATTAAACAGCCTTTACCTCAACCACAAGTTTTCTCTTTTTCACCCTTACGACTGTCTTCTCTGTCCCATTGGATAGTGGTGAAAGAGGGACTGGGTGGCACCAAGCTGTGCATCAGCATTAATCCACAACTAGTTTTGTTATATTTACTATCTCTGTAACACAAAACAAGCAAAAAGAAAAAATAAGCATGAAGGGGAAAACAAATAATCAGGATTAGCATCTGACTACCCTGGACACACTCCCTCCCCTCTACAACCTTCAGTTCCAGGGTCCTGTTAAAAATCCCTTACCCTGGTTTCTGGAGCATGAAGGGGGATTCTAGGACATGTCTGCAAAGCACTTCCAATTCACTCAAGCTTGTTCATTTCCAGAGTAGAGTGAATCAAGTGTTCTTACTTGGAAAACGCTATTCAGGTATACACCAATAGGACTGGAAAGATGATACATGAAAAATAACAGAATTCCAACTACCACCACCCCCCCTAACCTTTAAATTTTGGACTCAATCCACAAATAAATGGCATTCTGCCAAAAATACAATACTTGTAGGGGAAAAGGATATGAAATTGGATTTTTGCAAGGATAGGAAAGATTGCTTACTGCTTCTGGATTCTGGAATGAAAAAAAGAAATAAGTTTAAAATATATTTATGTAGAAGTAGTTGTTTTCAAAATCTAGGTTGTTCAAATGATGTTTAACCTCCTTCTCCACAAAATGCAGGGGCAGAAAAACCTATAAACTCGAGACTTTCCAGTAAGTCTATTGTGAATTTTGGCTCATGCAAGAGCAATGTTTGACTCCTGAGGAAGGTCATCTTTACTTCACATTTCTTTTACTTTGTTAATTGTTTAGATGAAAGTATGCATGAGTAACAGGGAACATGTATGTAAAATCTACAGTATCTTCTCCCTCAGCATAATAAAACAAACTATTTAAACAATTAGTTATCACATACTTGTGAGATAAATGGCATGTGCAATTTTAAAACCTTGCTGACATACCAGTCCTGTTCATCAGTAACATTACATTTTATTCATTCTGAAAATCTTGCCTGCAATTGAAAAAAATAAATAGCTGGAACTTTTGCCAACAGCCATGGGTGATACACATTTTTTCTCTCCCAGAGCCTGTTCAGTAATTTCAAAGATTTACTAGTTACCTTAATTTTAGGTTACCTTAAGTAAAGCCAGTTCATTATCGTCAGCAATACTCACAGCACACAGTTAAAAAGCAGATGTATCCTTAAATGAAATCAACAGAAATCAGATACCTTTGAACACAAAAGAAGGAACAAGAGGCTACTACTGAAGTAAATCTTTCATGCTAGAAGAGGAGGTCCTTACAAGTGCCAAAATTAAAGATACACTCTGTCTTTTAAAGATATGACCTCTATTAGACGTACAAACTGTGGAAGCTCTACATAAGAAAATACTCTAAACTTCAAAACTGTACCTAGTTTCCTCATCACAAAAATAAAACTTTTTTAACAAATCTATTGATACACACACACTCATCAGTTAAATTATGAACCATAAAAAAATTATCATGACTATCTAATTTCAGTTCCTAATGGATAAATGTTTAGAAAGATCTTGCTGTGTGCCAGAGAACAGCACACATTTGAAAGCACAGAACTGCAGGGAGAACAAATCCAAATTGTACACACAGAGCTGTACTGTGCACTCTTGTTCAACAATGTTTAAGAATGACTTAATTTCACAAATACTTGCAATTCAGCTTTAATATATACATATATACACACACAAGTTCATAGTACCAATAAAAACAATGAAACAACAATAAACTTTTAAGAAGTTTCACTGCACACAAAAGTTCTTCAGGATCAGGTTGTATCAGATCTCATGTCAGCTTGATTCAGTTTTGGTGTTTATAACATCATTTAAAGTCACATGCAAAACATCTATCTTGTATGTGGCTGCTAGGTCTGGTCAGAAAGACCTGCAAGGTCATCTGTTCATATCCCCAGCACACAAGTACACTTGACCTGCTCATCTTTGAATAGAACTTAGCAACAGCATTCACTGAGACTACTTCTTCACCGTGTTTCGAACACAAATTTGAATAGGCATCTGGATGCTTTGTAACAGCTGCACTGGATCCCAAAGCCATCTTTTCAGGCAAACATCTCCTACATCTTAGTTGGGATATCACACTTTTTTTTTTTCAGTTTATTTGCAGCCTTTTTTTCTTGTTTTTAAGTTTATGTTTGCTAAGGGTTTTTTGTATTTTAAAGAGAGTCTTGCACATAATGTATGAGAACCATAATACAAGCAGCAACAGCAATAGCTTTGCTCGATACTGGTCTACTGCTGTTTCCCACAAAACTCTGACAGACGTGCGTATAAAACTGGTCATCACACTGCCTTTCCTTAACCACTCAACATCATTCTCAGGCTTTGTTTTCTGATTCCTGCATGATGGCCGTGATTTAAGAATGAGGAAGAACCTTAATCTACTCTAATAAAAAGAAAACTAAGGACAAGACTTAGCTTCTGGTTGCCTGGTTGCCAAGAAGGCCAATGGGATACTGGGGTGCATTAAGAGTAGTGTGGCCAGCAGGTAGAGGGGAGGTTCTCCTTCCCCTCTACTCTGCCATAGTGAGGCCCTATCTGGAGTACTCTGTCCAGTTCTGGGCTCCCCAGCTCAAGAAACATGAGGAGTTACTGGAGACAGTCCAGCGGAGGGCTACGAGGATGATGAGGGGACTGGAGCATCTCTCCTACAAGGAAAGCCTGAGGGAGCTGGGCTTGTTCAGCCTGAAGAAGAGAAGGCTGAGAGGGGATGTAATATATGCTTATAAATATCTCAAAGGTGGGTGTCAGAAGGATGGGGCCAGACTCTTTTCAGTGGTGACCAGTGACAGGACAAGGGGCAATGGGCACAAACTGAAGCACAGGAAGTTCCATCTGAACATGAGGAAGAACTTCTTCGTTCTGAGGGTGACAGAGCACTGGAACAGGTTGCCCAGGGAGGCTGTGGAGTCTCCTTCTCTGGAGATATTCAAGACCCACCTGGACAAGGTCCTGTGCATCCTGCTGTAGGTGACCCTGCTTTGGCAGGGGGGTTGGACTAGCTGACCCACAGAGGTCCCTTCCAACCCCAAACATTCTGTGATTCTGTGATTCTCCTTAGGTTAACTAATATCAACAAATTAACTGAAAAGCATTTCTGGAATAGATAGTTTGGACAGAATATAAGAATTCCTGTTTAATCACTTCTGAGCCTGTGTATCAGAAATAAAAAATTTTAAGCTTTGCATTTTACTACAGAAGTTCCCTTGCTAAGATCTGCAGATACCTGGCAAGAGAAACTGGAATGTCCTGAGGCACGATGAGGCTTTCTTAGCTGTCAAAGTACAAACACTGCTTACTGAAAATTAAAACAAAATCAAGATGTACCAGAAACGTCCCTTAGGAAACAGCAAAAACTGGTTACTTTTCCTAACCTGAGTACACATGAATCCCACTGACCTCTGGACTCTCAGATTCTACTATAAGGATGGAAATGGAAGATAATTGAAAAGCTGTAATAAAATCTCTTCAGTTTTAAAGACCAGACTCAATTCCTTGGCTCAGTGTTTGTCTCACTGCTTATGACCCTATATACATAGGGGTATACATACATACATTGGTGTTGCAAGTGATTTCCCCCAATCTTCCCACAGCCAATAAAAGAGTGGTAAATCTGCAGGTAGGTATTTAAATGCAAAGGTTAATCAACATTTGAAAAAAAAAAATAAAAATTACCTGCTAAGTATTTTACCTGTTTTCATTGTTTGCCCTTTTCTTCAGAATGCAGTCTCTCTCCTGTCCTACTCCATCTGTCAGCTGATTATTTTGATTCTCTGAAAAGGCAGAAATTAAAAAGGCTGGTTTAATCAGTGACTTGTCATGACAAAACAGTCTTTCGTTAAGCACCATGTAACTAATTTATGCCAGTACACTGCTCTGAATGGCCTTTGTTAAGTAAGAGCTTCTATGCAAGAAGCCAGTGAGCCAGAAACACTTGGAAACACAGAATTATCAGGAATTGATCATTATTGGAGCAGAGGATGGGATGGTTTGACAGACAAGGGCAACAAACTGAACATTGCAGGAAGCAAGCCTTTAAACACCTTCCAAAGATCATTTTAACTATAGGCCAGACCTTGAACAAAATCCCTACAACTTGTTCCTTAATATCATTCTATTAAGAGATTTCATTTTATGGAATAAAAACAGCCTAGACAATACAGCTTACAGCCTACAACAAATTTTTATGATGTACCTTCATTTGTCCATTGGACCTTTGCCTGGAACGGTTCACTCTTCTAACTGGACAGATTTTATTGTCCTTTGTCAGTAATAAAATACAGAAAACAAAGTAGCAAGACTGAAACCTTACTTTCAGGGCCTTTCACCAATCTTTCTACTAGTTTATTTAACAATATTCTACTATTTATTTAACAATAACAACTTAATCCAAACAGATAAACCATAAACTAACCTCTTAAGGAAAAAGGGAAAGAGGGGTATCTTCAAAGAAGATTGAACTCTGCTGGAACAGGACACAAAGAGAAATCCCACCACCTCTCAAAAATGGCAATACTTTAAAAAAAAAAAAAAAGTTGAGCTCCAGGTTTTCGAAGTCATTTATTATGCCCAGTATCAAGATATTTTGCTACACCAAAAAATTCTAGAAGTAGTAACAAAAAGCTTGTTGAGATGAACAACAAAGTATGCTCAAATACCATAGTAGCAGCAGTGCAAGGATAGACCCAAGAAACTTTCACCCTCCATGCTCTCTCCAAAACAGATTCAACAGAAGCAAGAGAAACAGCAAACTATCAAACACCTAAGTACACAATTTGTATATCATTTAGAAAGGTCACCATGTAATAAAGCTTACTTTTACAGCAGATACTGGTGTTGAGTTCGGCTTTTAGGAAAACATTAAGGTTACAAGGTTACAAGGTCAAGTACTTCAAAAAGGCAAGAGCGTGAGGGGAAGATATTTGCTTACAGACTTAATACAACTCCTTTTTCCATGTATGCTTTAAAACACAGCCTTTTGTACACCTCATTGAAAGATACAGAATTAAACTGAAACCACAAAAGAATCCCATAAATGCAAATGAGTGAATCCTGGCTTTATCACGAAGTGCAGACTTAAGATAGCTCAAATCCCAACAGAAAACACACCTCAGGGAAACTGCTTTGTACTTTCAAGCAAAAGTCTACCATTTGTCCCTCATACACTCTTCATCAATTCCTTCAAAACCCTCAGAAGATTTCCTAAGGTATGCTCTCCAAAGCCACGCCTGTTGGTGTTCCGTGTGTTCCAGCATTATTTTCCTAATGACCCTAAATAAACTGGCAAATGATACCATCTAGAAAAAAAACTTCAAATTCAGTGTCTTTTAAAAAGTCCAGAAATGAGCACATTATTTTAATAAGAGGCCTTTATTATTTACTTTGGTAACTGAACAAAATAGTTGTGATTCTTGGAAATTTCTAAAAAAAAAAACAACATATCTATATCTCAATCATGACACTTAAGTTACAGTCTTTACCCTTAAGGGAAATGACAGAGTAATTACAAATTGTATAATGACTCTAACTTGCAGCAACATATTTAGGTTGAAATTGTTCAGTACACAATAAATTGCCAGTGCACAAGCAACAGTCCAAAACTATAACCTTTAATATACCATCTCATCTATAAGACGCATGTTGGAGCTCTAATAATATCGCTCTACTAATTTGAAGGAAACAATTCTACACAATGAAAAGGTAGCAGATAAAAGCCATGCCAAACCTCTTCTCAAATAAAATTAATTCTGAGTATTTACCACCTGTCAATCACGAACACCAGGCTTTAAAAATAAAGGTGGGAATAAAAGAGAATAGAAGATTTCCACCTACCACCCCCCTCTAATTTTAGGATATTATATAAATTCAAAGCATAGTTACTTGGGACTAAAACTGGCATTTACTACTTCAAGATATCAGACCATAATGTTTGAAGTTAGGAACAACTCATTAGAGACAACCAAAGACTTTTACTTAGGTCATTGTCCAGCATTACAAAAGAACTCTAGAGAAAAAGTTCATCTCAGACTCAGCCACAGAGCAGTAATAAAACTATAGTAAGAACAGCAGATAATTGAAAACTAAATGAGAATAACGGATATAAAGAACTAATTCATATATTTTATTTCAGCATTTTTCCTCTTTTGACCTTGAGTTTCACAGCCTCACTGTGATATTGTAAACACTCCAAGAAGCTGAAGTTAGAACTTGCTGAAAACTAACACCTAAAGTCAGACAAATTACATACCCACAGATGACACTTTCCTTTTAGAGGAATACTGCATGCTGAAAATTAATATAAAGTTAGAATCTTAAACACAGAAAACAAAACTGTCTATTTCTTATGCTTGCTACCATCAGGTTATAACAGTATAGATTTTTAACATTGGTTAAGACAAAGGTTTATGCAATAGCATTGTGCATCCTTTTCTCAACCCACTCCAAGCCTGTCTGAAATGGTAATCATAGATTCATAGAATGGTTTGGGTTGGAAGGCACCTTCAGAGGTCATCTAGGCCAACCCCCCTGCACTGAGCAGGGACATCTTCAACTAGACCTCAGAGCCCTGTCTAATGTGGCCTTGAATATTTCCAGGGATGGGGCCCTCCACTACCTCTCTGGGGCAACCTGTTCCAGCATTTTACCATCCTCATGGCAAAAAAAATCTTCCTTATATCTAGCCTAAATCTACCCTCCCTTAGTTTAAAGCCATCATCCCTTGTCCTGTCGCAACAAGCCCTGCTGAAAATGTATTCCCCATCTTTCCTATCGGCCCCATTCAGGTACTGGAAGGCTTGCTATAAGGTCTCCTTGCAGCCTTCTCTTCTCCAGGCTGAACAGCCCCAATGCTCAGCCTTTCCTCAGGGGAGAGGTGCTCGAGCCCTCAAGATCATGTTTGTGGTCCTCCTCTGGCCCCACTCCAACAGCAAATTGGCCAATAGGGAAGTAGCTTCAAAATTCTCCAGTCCGTCTAATGAGGAGGAGAAGAGACAGATTCAGTCCACCCAGGAAAGGGCTGCAGCACAGCTCTGCCTGGACTCCTGCTCATCCCCTTCTGCTGGTTCAGCCCTGTGAAGACCTAGTCCTGCCTCTCACGCAGGGTGAGGGGACGGTCCCAGCAGATTTGGGACTCTGGTGGGGACTTTCTGGGGAAAGCAACATGAAGGTACCAAGCAGATGGGCGAGCAATCAAAATGAGAAAGGTGTGGTGGTAGCTAAGGGCAGATACAAACTCGAAGGAAGCCAGGGCATACCATTCTGCTGTTCACAGCTACGAATTTGGCTTCAAGGTTTTGGAAATGCGCTAACAGAAAATGAGAGGCATTCACAAAATGGGGATATGAAAGCTGGTAAACAAGTCGCATGCAAGCTTTTCCAAAGATCTTCTACAAAATGTTCAATAGTTTTCAAGCTTTCTGTTGAGCAGCATTGCTGCTCAGTTCAGGTCATCATTTCTTCCCTTGAAGGAAAGTAATTGGCCTAGAAAGTGGTGATCAAATACCATACTTTCAATTTTTTCTTTCTGTTTTGCTTCAATTACAGCTAGCTTTAACAGAATCCTGAGGACAGTGTCACAGTCTGACAAGTGTCAGAAAGAAAGGTAGCATTCCTTTACCTGGACATCCACTTGCACCATTTTGCAGGCCTAATCTGTTTAAATTTTAAATAAAATGAATCATGAGAGGAAAACTATTTAGCCTTTTTTTCTTCATCAGTTACAGGTTTATTTCGGTTTGTAATCAGAATGTCTTCAGTCCTATTGTTATCATAAAGGCCCTAGCACAATTGAAAGAGTTAGCCTTCCATATAACGGCCCTGGCGTAATTAGAATAACAGGATTTTGTTGTTTTTGCTCAGAAGAATAGTTAGTGTTACCTTTAAATCAAGGAAACTGTCCTTGAAGAGATAACAACACCCTGAGAAGACTGCTTGTTAGCGCTTAGCTAGTTTTAGCCAAGAAATAGTGTCCAGAAGTAACCTATCCTTCATTATCATGAATTATAATACTAAAAATCACACGCCCTAGAAGGAAGACCCCCAGACCATTCCCCAGTGAACATGCGCAGTGTGAAAATGCTGACCAAGTGTTATGTAAATGACGTAACCAATCTGCAGCATGGGACTGCCCCGTGGGCTGAAACTTATTGATGAGAAACCAAATAAAGGAATGCCTGCTTTGATACGTGGTGTGCACGCTATGAGGAACTATCCCCCTTGCGTCCAGTGCTGTAATAATGAATGCTTACTTTCTAAAATTCTCAGATGAGTTTTAGGGAGTCTTTGTTTTTGCCGACTTACAGTATCACTATTAATTTTTAGCCTCCTACATAAAAAACAGTTTACCCTGATATGCAAGACATTTTTAGACACAGCAGAAATGCCTGGCCTTACAGCCAGGCCATGAATTCCTAGCCAAACAAGAACACAGGGAACAGACGAGCACTTCTGGCTGCAAGTCTTAGAGAAGCAGCAATGAGATCCACCATGTTTCTGGGCTTGTCAAGAGATGACAGAGACAGACTTTACCAAGATTAACAGAGTGCCTTTTAAAAAATAAAAATAAATACACAATAACAACCCATGAAAGGGTGATCTACTGCAGATCACAGACTCCTCACTCTGACATATAAAAAAAACAATGAAGCACTACAAACATTTCTTATTCACAGATGAGATGCCTTCTTCTGCATAAGTCTTTCAGTTTCAGCCAAAAACCAAAATGTGTGAGATCAATAGTCCACTATTCAACCTAACCAGTATGTGGAAGGAGATTCAAGCTGTCTGCACAAGTAACAACAAGCCAAGTTTCAAAAAGGCTCGCAATTTCTTTACACCAGTTTGTCCAAAGCAATCATCATATGGAATACTACATAGTCTCAAAAATGCAGCCTATAGAGACTAAATCAGCAGACACATGATTTTTCCACATAAGCACAAGTCTAATAACATGAACTCAGCTGGATTACTCATGAGAATGCTCAGTTATGTGCATATGCACTGGAAGCTTGGTCATGATCCAGGCAGCATAACCATCACCAAGTAGTAAGCAAACGGGTATGTTTGCAGGAATGGTGGAACGATTTTCATTTGTAGTATAACAGACACTATTTTTTCTGGTTTGTATTTTAATAAGCAAGTCTCCATAAAGGAACAACTGTTTTGAGACTAGTTCAACTAAAACCTAAAAAAACTACTTTGCTATCAAAAAATGTGTATAAAATTGTAATTTTTAATTAAATTTAATTAATTTTAATTAAGAATACATTTTATTATTTCATTTTAATGCAGTGGCATGAAACAACAACAAACTAGAGATAAGAGACTGTGCTTCCAGAATCAAATTTGTAAAGAAACTCATTTACATGTTTGTATTTTGTCTAGTTCAACTACAGAACCTTGACATTGGTTTAACGAACCTTATGAATCTGTAATAAGAACAAAGGTTTAGACTAGTAAAGGGAAACACTTTTTTATTAACTTATTAATAGTTGTTAAGGGCATATTACTGAACTTCTTTTGATAACAGAAAAACAGTTGATTAGAAGGTTGCTTACGCATTGCTGTGCTTATCAGAAGTTTCCAAACACAACACAGGCTCACCTGCCTACACTTAATTTTTTAAAGTAGTATTTTAGCTCCTCCTAGCACAACACCATCCATTTCTTCAGCAAGAATTCCCAAATCCCCCACTCCCAGTTCCCCGCTCCACAGGATGGAATTTTCTGACAGAAGCTGACAGCTATGGGGCGGTGGGGGGGTGTGGCTCAAGAGTAGACGAAATAAAAGTCACTCATATGCTGTATAGAAATAGCAGTGGAAAAGCTTTAACAAAAAAAAAAAAGGCAGTATTTATGAACAGAATATTTTTTAACTTGTATCATTTTTCATGTCTACTACTCTGTAAACTGTAAGTAGAGTATTTTGTTTCCCCACATTTTGTTCCTCCTGGAACAAGAACATGCATTTTTTCAGGAAAATAAAAAATAAAAATCAGTATACAATTTTCCAAAATGCTCAACTAAAATACAATATAAAAAGTACTACATATGAAGCTATTTACAGCTTTTATTTTCCTTCACCTATCTCTCAAGTGCTAAGCCAAACATTACACAGATTTTCAGCATAACTTACTTCTAGATTCAGACACACATTTTCACTCAGAAGTAAATTATTCAAGCTGAGTCCCAAAACCTGAATCCCAAAAGACTTCAGAGATGCAGTAGCTGAAAGTAATCAGACAGTAAGAGAGATCTAAGAGCAAAGTAAAAAAACTTCAAAGATTTTTTTTTTTTTTTAGGTCAGCATTAAAAATTGTTCACACAAACATTTCATTGTCATATTGTAAGACCTCCTTAACCATTGACAAAATAGAAAGAAACCAGACTTTTAAATGTGTTTTGGTGCAACACATGACAAGGATTTTGTACAACAAAATTTGCTCAGTATGTGATAACGAAGAAGCATGGCAGCCACCAGCAGACTTAAGCACACTATCAGAAAGGTCAGTACATACACCAGTTGTTGAAGCCAGTTAAAGTTTTTAATACTATTGCTATTTCAATTGAGGAAATACTTGTTTTTCCAATAAATCACGTTAAATGACAGTTTAATGTAAGGCAAGTTATTTCACTGACTAATAAAATAAATTGGCATACAACAAAAACAAGGTAACAACTACAACAAAGTGTTTCAAAAAATCTGAACATGCAAGCTAGCCTATAGAAACCATATAGCTAAACAATTGTCATGGAAAGGGGCGAAAGAGTTTAGTATTACACATTAATTCCACTTCTCATATTCTGACACTTGTGTGTAGGCATACAGCTTAGCAAGGAACATACAACATACTCCAAAAGCAGCCTGGAGTACAGTGCTCATCTGTCCTTACCCTTTCAACTAAAATTTGTAATTTCCACACTTACAAATGTACCATAAATCTGTCACTCTTACCTCAACTGTTATGATGCTAGGGGCTTGAAATCAAGGTACTAAAGAACATGGTGTCATGAGGTGAAGGTCAAGCTCCAAGTCAAAGATGGAAGCCAGGTGATCAGACAACAAAAAAAAAAGACAGTAATTCTGTATTAAACAATGTAGTTGACATGGTCTTTTTCAGCTAGGATCAAAACATTTTAAGTGTCGGGAACAAGGGCATAACTCATACAGCAGAACCTCCACACCAGCAGGAAGAGAGACTTGTCGTTTCCCCAGGCTCAAATTGCATCCTATGCTTACCTTCCCCCTTCTTATTCAAGGAGTATTTTCTGACTCTTCTGCAAGATAGAAGTGCAGGTCTGACACCGGACAGTTCTCTTCTAAATACAGCTGTTTGCTCTCATCAAAGACAACAGCCTCAGTGTCTCAAATGCTTTTACTTTCTATTTCCATCTTCCTTTATCCTCCACAAGTGGGTTTCTGTCTTTCACACAGAATCACAGAATGGTAGGAGTTGGAAGGAACCTCTGGGGATCATCTAGTCTAAGCCTCCTGCCAAAGCAGGGTCACCTACAGCAGGCTGCACAGGACCTTGTCCAGGTGGGTCTTGAGTATCTCCAGAGAAGGAGACTCCACAACCTCCCTGGGCAACCTGTTCCAGTGCTCCATCACCCTCAGAATGAAGAAGTTCTTCCTCATGTTCAGACGGAACTTCCTATGCTTCACTTTGTGCCAGTTGTCCCTTGTCCTGTCACTGGGCACCACTGAAAAGAGTCTGGCCCCGTCCTCTTGACACCCACCTTTGAGATACTTATAAGCATTTGTAAGACCCCACACTTGGTCTTTTCTTCAGGCTAAAAAAGCCCAGCTCCCTCAGGCTTTCCTTGTAGGAGAGATGCTTCAGTCCACTCATCATCCTCGTAGCCCTCCGCTGGACTCTCTCCAGTTGTTCCTCATCTTTCTTTAGCTGGGGAGCTCAGAACTGGACACAGTACTCCAGATGGGGCCTCACTATGGCAGAGCAGAGGGGGAGGAGAACCTCCCTCAACCTGCTGACCAGAGTCATCTTAATGCACCACAGTGTACCACTGGCCTTCTTGGCAACCAGGGCACACTGCTGGCTCATGGTTAACTTGTTGTCCACCAGGACTCCCAGGTCTCTCTCCAGAGAGCTGCTTCCCAGCAGGTCAGCCCTGAGCCTGTAATGGTGCATGGGGTTATTCCCCCACAGGTGCAGGACCCTACACTCGTCCTTGCTGAACTTCATCAAGTGAAGTGAACTTTCACCTCAGATTTTAACAGTGGGTAGGGACAGTATCAATAGTTCTGTTATTCAAAGCACTTTTGGTAGTGCTTTGGTGGCATCTGTAAAGCTGTTATATATTATACATTGTATCATAAGCAGAATTATCTTCCCTAGTTTTTATGGGTTTGGTTAAAAACTATAATAAAAATCCAGACGACAAACCTGGCTTTTAGACTGCCTTTCAAATCATCTTCTCGGCAAAATTTTTTATAATGTAAGATCATCAAGTCCAAGTGTTAACCTAGTCCTGCCAAGACCACCACTAAACCATGCCCCTGAGCACCTACACGTCTTTTGTACACCTCCAGGGATGGTGACTCCACCACTTCCCCAGTCAGCCTGTTCCAACGCTTGATAACCCTTTTAGTAAAGGCATTTCTCCTAATATCTAGTCTAAACCTCCCCTGGCGCAACTTGAGGCCGTTTCCTCTCATCCTATTGCTTGTTACTTGAGATAAGAGACTAACATCCACCTCACTACAACCTCCTTTCAGGTAGCTTTAGAGAATAATGTCCCCCCTCAGCATCCTCTTCCTCAGACCAAACAACCCCAGTTTCCTCAGTCACTCCTCATAAGACTTGTTCTCCAGGCCCTTCACCAGCCTTGTTGCTCCAGCATCTTCAATGTCCTTCTTGTAGTGAGGGGCCCAAAACTGAACACAGTATTCAAGGTGCAGCCTCTCCAGTGCTGAGTACAGGGGCACAATCACTTCCCTACTCCTGCTGGCCACATTATTCCTGATACAAGCCAGGATGCTGCTGGCCTTCTTGGCCATCTGGGCACACTGCTGGCTCATGTTCAGTCACCTGTCGACCAGTACCCCCAGGTCCTTTTCCACCAGGCAGCTTTCCAGCCACTCTTCCCCAAGCCTGTAGTGTTGCATGGAGTTCTGACACAAGTACAGGATCCAGCACTTAGCCTTGTTGAACCTCCTACAGCTGGCCTCAGCCCATGGATCCAGTCTGTCCAGATGCCTCTGCAGAGCCTTTCTACTCTCAAGCAGATCAACACTTCTGGGCAGCTCAGTGTCGCTTGCAAAGTGACTGAGGGTGCCCTTGATCCCCTCATCCAGGTCACTGACAAAGATATTAGCAGAACTGGCTCCAATACTGAGCCCTGGGGAACACCAGTTGCGATCCGGCACCATCTGAACGTGACTCCATTCACCACAACTCTGATCCTGGCCATTCTGCCAGTTTGTTACCCAGTGAATAGTGCACCCGTCCAAGCCATGAGCAGCCAGCATCTCCAGGAGAATGCTTCTAATAAGGTTTATAGAGTTTTATGTAGATGGGTTCTGTTATCAATGTGAAGGTAAGAGCCATCTTAAAAAATATGCAGCTGAAACCGCTAATTTAAAAATAATAGATAAAAGCAAACAAACAAAAGAACAGCCAAACAAACCCACTAAAAACCGCACCACAGACATGTTTTGGTATCCTAAACTTTAAATATACAAGCTGAACTGCAAGATCATTAAAGTTGTATTTATATGGCATTTAAGAAAATATAAGAAAACACAAAACTAAGTAAACATCAACTGGGTCACTGCTCTACAAAGAGTAACTTAATGCATGCTCCTTCTTCTTTGAGTTGGGGGGTACACTATGCAGACAAGTATCAGTTCCAAAACTTCTCTCCTCCCCAATGCAACAGAAGTGATTGCTTGAACAAAATCAGTGATGCTACTCTTCTGTTGAAGACAGCTACACAAATGAGCCAGGCTCCTGCTGGAAAATTAGTTGCTTAAAGTTTATACAACTTATTTATTCCTTGAGGAAGTCTGCAGAAACAGTAGACGAAATTAATACTCACTCATGGAGAAACACAAACATCCTTACCATTCAATTCCATAGTGCTACACCCTGAGTAGACCCACCACAGCATACCTAGAAGTTTAGCTCCCAGTTTGGGGTCATATGCCCTGCTTGCTTCCTCCATGTAAGCTACCTGAAGCAATAGCAGTGACGCAGTTTTTTTTTGTAACTGCACAGCAGCGTGTGTGCAAGCTCTGCAAGCACCATGAGACAAACTGCAGCAGGCTGACAGGAGCCCGAGCTGCACATTGGCACTGGATTTGCATGGGATTTCCATTATAAATAAAGACTTTACTTGTTAGTGCTGTAACTGTACAAAATGCATCAACAAAATCTCACAATATGTCACACAGCTATCGCTTCCTACATGCAACTTGCTGAAGTATTACACACTACCCGGACCAGGTGGAAGGAAGCAATTTTGAAGCAGCAGGCATCAGTGTCACTATTACACCTGCAACCAGATGCCTCGGAGAGGCCGCAGATTGCTTTATTCTTTACTGAGGCTCCACGCTCCTTTTAAAGGCAGTTAAATAAGGAAACAGCTGCAAACAGAGCTTAACTTCTACAGAATTGAAGGAGATGGGCAGTGCAGAGGAAGAGCATGTAGGCAGAATAAAGGTGGCACAGCAAAAAAAGAACCTAATGCTTTTTAGTCACATGTACTCTTCACACATTTTTAACATGACTGCTAGATGGAAGGCGATCTTTATTTCCTTGACACACACCCACCACACAGAACTTTCCAGAAACTCATGACTAGCAGCTGAGTCATCTCAAATTTGTTTTTCAACAGTTTTAACAGATTTTAATACTTTTGAAGAAATTGTTATTGAGGTTTTGAAGTGGAAGACAGAAACACAGGTTGCTGTAAGTATTCTGTAGTAGTAACAGGTCAGATTGGATTTAATATTGTTTCCCCCTTTCCCCATGTTTGAATTTTTCTATTCTTCCTTTTCTCAAAACAGGTAATTCCATTTAATCACTAATTACTTATACAGTACTTTCATAGTTGTTCTGTATCAGATGAAAAAACAGATGCATCATTTATGAGTCTTGGCACTGTACTTTGGCTGAAGAGAATCAAATCAGATTCCGCACTAAGCTGCAAAGAAAAACACTTTCTAAATTCTTATGTTGTTTAGGAGATGGAGAGGCCTGATATAATTTGATGATCACTGTGATGTTTGTTTGTTTTTTCGGGGGG
>Ga0065711_1035322_pt1 | contig 22485 bp, 11 predicted proteins | sample Hoacrofraction12_FD_59098 | JGI IMG/M metagenome (GOLD analysis project Ga0065711, IMG submission 59098) | Hoatzin crop microbial communities from Cojedes, Venezuela - Epithelial fraction 12 v2 (version 2) | ecosystem: Host-associated > Birds > Digestive system > Esophagus > Crop | place... | reverse complement strand
TGCCGGCCTCCAGCACGGCAGGGGCTGAACCAGCACAAAAGGATTTGCAGCCTCGAGCACCTACCCGGCTGCATCACACAGGGCTTTTAAAGACAGTACTGTACACCAGGCTAACGCAGAGACAACCTCATCTCTGTCTGCTCGTGGCTTTTAAACCTGTCAGTGCTGTGCTCTTCTCTACCTTGTGTTTGGCAAATAAGCACTTTCAGTTCTTTGTCCAAATACAACTGCACAAAAATCACGATCATCCTTTCCACAGGCATGCCGGTCCTTCAGAGCAGGTTATAAGGATTATTTTAAGCTGTGCAGCTCCCAGAGTATCACTCCAGGGCAGCCAAAGTGTCTCCTTAGCAGCGTGGGTCAGTGATGACGGGTAGTGCAGAAGTCTGAGCGGAGAAACGCCTTCCCGCTACAGGCTTTAATTTACCTGCTTATAAAGCTCTGACAAACACAGTAGCTGACGGGTACTGCGCAGGCACTGCATGGAGTAGAATGACGCCGGCTGATGCTGATGTGATCAGACACGTGAAAACAAGAGACCTCCGATTTAAATGCCCCATGCTGGCCTTGCAAATAACATCCACATGCACTATCTGTTTCCAGATGTCGCTTGCAGGAGAACATAGCTCTGGACAAGATCAAAACTGCAGACACTGAGTACATTACTGAGAGACAGAGCAGCTCTGTGTACACTCTCCAGCAATTAGCAAGCACGCTCTGTGTACAAAGGAAACCATGGTAAGTCAACACCCAGTTTCCACCGCCGCGTAATTACCTGTGGTTACCGAGTTACCGGATGGCCAAACCCGAGCCACGGCAGTGCCGCTTTACAGCTCACGTCTGGCAGAGATACAGGCAACTGGAGCTGAAAACCTGGGTATTGGATCCGATTCCTGCCTGGTGATGGCAGGAGAGGGAGAGACCTTGGAGAAAAGTGCAATACAGGCAGCAATCGTTAGTCAGGAAGGCTTTCTGGCAGGGAGCACAAGTGGCCCCAGCATCCCAGGGCAGCCTGTGGCAGAAGCTTCTCCCACCTCCTGCCGATTCTCAGTTGAAAGAGAAAACTCGCCTAGAAACAGCGGCACAAGGCTCAGGGTTAACAGAATGGCTGCCGACCGCGGGAGGTGGCAATAAGGACGCCAGGGAAGGTGGAGGCAGGGACACCCGAGCAGGTTTCCTGCGCGTGGCGGTATCTCACCTCAAACACTTCAGGGATTTCTGTGCCTGCAACGGGATGTGCATCGAAACGTGATCGTTGTCAACAAAACCCATTTCAATCCACCATTTCGATCCGTATTTCAAAAAGCAGAGCAAAAACCAGCCAAGGTCAAAGCACATGCACTGCATTCTCAAAGCAGCAACCAATTTCTTGCTACCAGTGTCCTCTTCTGCAAGAGTTTCCTCCAGCAGACACAAGGGGAAAGCACTTAATAAAGCGACGGCTGTCCTGGCATGGCGAACACGGAGGCAGTAAATGTATCCAGTCATAAGGAAGGCGGTAAAGCTTCGTAACCGAAAACCTTCAGAGCAGGTTTTTCTTTACGTTGAACTGTAGGTGGGGGATATGTTTGTGCCGTGTCTCCCACACAAAAAGTACACGAACCAGTTGTTGCTGGGCTCAGCGCTGTGCCCGGGAAGCCCCACGTGGGCACTGGGGCCCAGGATCTCAGCATTCACTCCACAACTCCCTAAAACGTGCCGGGACCCATCTTGTGACGCCGGAACTGCCGTGCACAGCCTGGCTCACACCCAAACAGGGCAGCCTGATCCACCAGCGCTGGCAGTGCTCCCTGCTCACGCTAATGCCCTTCTCCTCCACACCCCTCCCAGGAGGTGCTGGGACAGCCCAAGCTGGCCTGTCCCAAGGCCATTACGGACCAAGCACCATCAGAGAATGGGGACAGGCAGCCCTGGACCTGCTGTGTCTCCCAGTACAGACGAAGCCATTCACGCCAGCAAGCCACAGCTGGGACTGCAGGCCCTCACCCCTCTGGTGCGAGCGTCACCTTCCTGTCCTGCCCTTAAGAGAACCCAGTCTCGCAGCCCAGAAGAACCCAGCAAGTCACACCCACACCAACGGTACTGCCGTTAGAAGCAGCTGATATTTATAAACATGATTCTGAATACTTTTACTAGGCAACGTAAGCTTTCAGGACCATGTATGTACCAGCTCCTATACTAGGGCTATCAGAAAGCACACCTGGGAAGACAGCGTTAAGACGCCGTTGCCTGAAGAACGCGAATCTGCATCTGAAGGAAACTACCTGCATCCCAGAAACCTGAAAAAGCACTCATTGCCTGAGAGTGACCCACGGGTAAACAAGGTGTTGAGCTAAGAAAACCCAAACGTTCCCATTGAAAAATAAATTAGCCCATCTAACAGCACAGGTGGAACCGTTCAAAACCGTGTATGCGAATACAACAGGCCCCACTCAGCCGTCCGGGCGCTCCTCCAGAACCGCTCACCACGCACGTGCCCACTGCCCGCGCCCTCATGAGCACCTCCACGTCTGGCCGGTGGTTCCACTCTCTGCGCCTGCCTGGCCTGGCAGCCCCGCCTGGGAGCCCAACTAAAACCTGGCTGCGATACCAGAAGCCGCTTCTTCCATGGCTCTTCACCGTCTCTGCCTTCCGAAAACGACACTGGCAAAAGCCCAGCGCTTCACTCTGCGGCTTCTCTGGACTCTGCCCGGCATCACCAGCTCCTGCTCTGCCATCCACCACCCGGTGCACAGGCTCGTTTCACGCAGAATTGCGGTTTCTCGCTTCAGCCCTGCAGTAGCAGTCTCCAACGCCCCATCCACCTTTCTGACTGCTGCTGTCAGCTGAGTGGAAGCTTGGAGAGGACCAGTCATGGTGATTCCAGGACACTCACACCTGGGTTCCACATAAGGATTATTTTTCCTTTTTACATTACTTTGCTTATATTAACAGTGGATTTCAGCTACTATTTAAAATACCTCGTCAGCTTTTATTTCCAGTACGTTGAAAAACTTTATCTCAGCAAACTCTGTCGTGCTGCTGTTCGCTACGCACAGCACAGGAGCTTGCGCAGCTCTTTGGTGCTCCACAGGGAACAATTTAGGAACTGCTGACACTGTCTTCCACGCAGCAATGTCATGCTGAGCAGGCCACAATTTCAGCACACATAATTTATCAACTGCCCATATTTATCCTGGATTGAACGGATTTTGCTTTTCTCCAGAATGCACAAGCTGGTTCCAGAGAGTGATACGTGCAAGCACCGTGAGCCAACCGTAAACCACTGCCCCACTGACACAGAACAACCAGCGCGTATCAACAGCGTAGCAGCAGATACCAACACGCACATTTTCGGAGACGCGAGCAGCCTTTGAGGTAGCGCAGGTCACAGGGCCCACGTGGGAAACCAGGCCGGGCAACACGCCCAGCGCGCCGTTCCAGCTCACCTGGCTGCAGCGCGGCAGCCGAGTCCTCCACTGCAGCACGCTGCTGGCTGCCAACGCGGAGCGAGGACCGGAAAACTGCGTGGTGGAAGGCAGAGATCAGGCGTACGACGCGAGCACGAGGGAGGGAGACACACACAGAAACGGGCGTTGTCAGGGAAGGAGCAATCGGTTTCAATCACCCCTTTCTCTCCAGATTTCCGCAGATGTTTGGAAACCCCAGTAACAGCACTGGTGTTGCGCGGACTTTGGAACAGCTCGATTACAACCGAACTCGAGTGTGGTTCTTCAAAACCAAATCACTTCAGCTGAAACAGAGCTGGGGTAAGAGAGATGAGGAATAGCACGTGTTCCTTGTTACTGGTTGGTGTTTTTTCCCTTAGTGTACCACAGATACTATGTGATAGTTTTCAGCATAAAGTTTTCCAAGAGCTATGCAGACATCATTAACAAATCATTTACATCAACAGAAAATGACGTGCTCCTCCTCAGTTGCAGAACAGACTATTTAAGCCTCTATTCACACACTTCCCCCAAGAGGCACTGTAATTATGCTTGAGATTTCCAACATCACATTACACTACCACGGTCTTAGAAGCACAATCTAGTCATAAATTACAAAATCCATCAGCTGATCCAGGACTAACCAAGTGCTTTCTCTTCGTTCCAGTCAAGGTGGGAGGAAAACTACCACCACTCTGCCTTCTACTTGCTTGCGCCGGAGCTAGCAGGGGCACTAAGCACACACACAGACCAAGCAAGTGTCACTCCTCACACGAAAATCCACCCTGGCATACCTGCACTAGCAGGCATTTAGAAGTTGTGATAAAAAACCCTCTCATTGCACCATATATTTTCCAGTAAAGGGTTTGTTCAAACCAAACCAAACCCTGAAAAACAGCAGACCAAGAACACTTCACCTACATGACACAAATTTCTCAAGCAAGCTCAAAGAAATGTGACGCTTGCAGGCATGAACCAACTTGCCACCGACGAGCAAGCCTCCAGGCCGCCGGGCTAGCAGAGAAGGCAGCTACAGGTTCCTCTTTCGTCCCCACCACGAGCAAGCGTTCACACTCCCACACCATGTCACGAGCTACAATCTCATCGCTACGTGCTGCTGCTGCTTCTCCTGTTCCTTCTGCGCCCTCGGCCAGCCGTAGCTGTGGCTGCTCCTGGAACACAGGGGTAAGCACGGAGGCACAATGCAGGTCTCGTGCCCAGACTGCCTGCTGCCTACCTTGGTTAGCAACGTTAGAGCCCATTTTGCCTGCAGACTCCCTGCCAGCTTCACTCTTCTTACTCTGGCTCAAGAACTGCTGCTTTCGTGACTCGCCCTACAGCCTCGCTCTGTGCCCCCTAAGAAAACACCACAGCCAGGGACTACAGGACACACCTTGAAATTCTGCCCTGCGACTTTTCCGCAGCGGGGCAAAGCGCTGCTGTGCCACTGACCGGCCAGAGGAGCAGCCCAGGCAATGCTGTCAAACACTACCGGAGACTTCACTCATCAGTAATGTCAGAAGCCCACGCTCTGTGCTGCCCTGTGTCCAAATCACCTCAGTTTGTTCCAGACTTCAAAATGCGTCCTTCTTCTCGTCCTGAGGACAAGGCACGTACCCATTTCATGAGTCGTATTTTCAGGTTCCTCCTCCTTACACATATATATAAGATTTTTCTCTCCCCCACAGTAATTTCCAACAAGTGATCGTTACCCCGATCATGAAGACACTTAACCAGGCACTGGGATCAAGAAAATTAAAAAAGAGCTTAAACATGTATGTCAATTTAAGTATTTCCTAATAAATCAGAACCTAACAAAACCCATTAACCAGAGATACACAACAAAAAAAAAAGTCTACAGATATCATAACTTTTTATTTAAGTTAGCTGGGGATGTGCATTTGGCTCAGGACTGTTTATCCTTGACTTTAAAGAAACTGACTGCAAATCATATAAAAAAATAGAAAATGTAAAATTAATAATTATTTTCAAATTGTCATAAATTTTGAAAACACTTGTATAAATTCTGCAAACTTTGTATACCCTTAAAGGGGCATCATTTAGTTACCATATACAACGATACTTGAAAATATTAGTACTTTACCCTACAGTTTAAACACATATTCGTGATGCGCGTAATTTCAAGAGGGTATCAAAAGTGATAATAGTTAGAAAAATATACATACTTTTGCTTCTGGATAAGAACAGGTCATTTGAAATATCTATCAAATAAAATACTACAACAGCCTCTCCACAGATTTTTTTTCACAGGCTAACATAAAAAGTATGTTTATCTACAGCTTATGCAATCTGCCATTTTCAAAAGATATAGTCAAAGTGTTGCCAGTACAGAAAAGCGGAACCGGTTGCTGCTCTCTGAACTGCTGGCTGCACTGATGTGTGACTGTTTCGGCAAGCCACAACAGGAGAGCCACACAGCGATACACAAAGCAGTCATCAGAAAGGTAAGGAGAAATGAAAATACACAAGCACCAAGGAAAGCATACTGATAAAGATAACATCGGGAGGCATAGTGACCAACAGCAGAAGACATGAACTCTTTCATAGCATGCAGTAATTCCTAAAGGGAAAAAACCATACTCCAAGAATTAAAAGGACACTTCCGTGGTACTTGTCGTGAATTTTAGGAAGTAATATTAAAGATTACTGCCTACTGGAAATAGCCTGGACTGAATTTGTTTCCGTGGATACAGTTTGTTGCTGTGCTTCACTTTGCAGCAGTGTCAAACTTCAACTGCATGCACACTGAGCGAACCAAAACAAACCCCCAAAGTTTTTAAAAGGAAGTGAGCTAGGAAGAAAGTTTCATGTGCTTTCAGTACCTGAGTGCAATGCAGTAGCCACCATAACTCTGGTTTGATTATTACTTGTTTAAATTAATTCTGGTGTAAAGAATGATTTCAGAAGAGCAGCACGGCACTGGCAAGAGTGACTGACGTTAAAGATATGGTGACACTTCAAGATCTGAAATCTTTTGCAGTGTCCTTTTAAGTGTCAGTGGACTACTATCTTAGCTGCAACTGAAAAAGAAGAGGCAAATCCTAATGAAATAACCCAAATCAAGAATGTTCTTACAATATTTCACAGTAATGAAGAAACAGTCTATGGAACTACTCAACAGCAAAAAGCATGAAGGATAATAGCAGCATATGGTTTACAGTTTTCACTTTTCAGTTTATTAATATTAGTGGTGCACTCGGCAACGGATAAAGCAAGGAATGAAATTCTGGCAATTATCTACCACATATCAACACTTAATCACGGTCCTTGTAAACCGCTAACTCCTTTTCGAATTTTAATTGCAAAGAAAATAATATTTACATATAATATATATGTATATAACCACAAAACCAAAATGAAGTCAAATCCTTATCAAGGAAATTGCATTTTGAAGAGAAGAAAACGTAACACAATATTAAATAGTACATGTCCAAAGATTTTGAAGGCATTGTGATTTTCATGTTTTCTTCCTCCAGTTATTTCCCCCTGGATTTTAATAGACTAAACACTTAATTTCAGAGTAAATAAGTGGAAATATTATAGAGCAACTCCGGTAAAGAATAGCTCCACTACTGAAAAATGCTCGAGGCGTGGTGATCCATGACTCTGACTTAAAGCAAAAATAGACAGCATATAATGCCACAGCGAAGAAGTGGCCAATCAGTACCATTGGTTTAGGAGATAACCTGTATTAAAGACAAACAGATAAAACACGTAAATAAACAGAACCAGAAAGCACTGACAAATTTTCATTTCAGAAATAGACATCTCCACTCAAGATTACAGGCAGTCTTCCAATTTAGGCAGCCCTGGTCCTGCCATCTCAACTGCAAATACCAGCTTGGTTGCCTTGGAGCTGCTGCACAGCCTGCACTCCTTTCTGCAGCACAGCCAGCACACACTGCTGCTTTCTCTCTGTTTCCAGTGGTCTGCATCTGCCTTTATCACCCCCCAGGGGATTATTCTCAACAGGCTTTATCAGTGTTAGCAATCAGTCCAAAAAGGGAGAAATATAAATGCACACATTCTCCCCTGTTCAAAGCAGTATGCTGTACTATGTATTCACTGGTTTCTGAGGGGTCACCGAAAACACCTTGAAAGCTGGCTGACTTCCTCATTCCTTATGCTCTTTGATGGGAGACCTCATCCTTCGCTACTTTCAACCAGCCAAGCATGAAATGTCTCCACCAGCTCCTCTGCTAGTCTGGACCCTTCTACCTCATTCAAACTCCCATGTCACCCACATTAACTTCTCTCTAGCTTTTAGTGACATTTTTCACAAACAAGAAAGAGAGCCAGCATTTGAAGACATATCTTCTAATAAAGCTCCAACCTTTACTATAATCCTAAAAACATAGGCTCATGTGAACCATTCTCCCTGTGCAGAGCTGAGCAATCAGAAGCAAAGCAGATCCTCACAGAGGCTCACAGTACTCAACCCAGTTCACATTAACTATTACCAGCACACTGAACTTACACAGAGAGCAATCCAACAGGACCCGAGACACATTCTCCACCAAGTCTGAAGTAATGGAAACAGGCTTTCTTTAGCTGATGCAAGGAATCTACAAAATGAATTGAAATGACTCAACAAATACATTCAACACACACCAAAAAGTTTTTCAGCATACGCAACAGTGATATAAAATCCAGGGCTTTGATACTTTGGTAGCCGCTGTGCTGTTATTTTCAGCTGAATTTTGAGCTAGTTTTATTTAAGTAAAGGATAATCTTATAGAATGCCTACATATGCTTTAATACTGACACAAGAATAAGTGTTTTCACGGTGTTTTTTTTCTTTGTTGGCGGGGTTTTTGCCTGTTTTTTTTAATACTAACTCCAGACTTTCTTTCACATTACTAAAACTCCATTTACATAACACTAGAACTAAACAACTAGGTTGAGAACACAAGCTAACTCATTACAATCCTTTGATTGATATATTCTTAATATATATCAATATACACATATACATATACAGATATACGCATATATACACACAAACACATGGACATATGCTCATATACATACACATCCCCTCCCCAGGCACATTTATTTACCAAAGTGTAATTAGTCAGAAGTTATCTTTAAAATATATTTACCATCTGTGGCAGCAAAGAGCTCATAAAGTGCCTGGGCAAGAACATTGACTACGAAAGAATGAGAGTTTTTTCTTGCCCAGTAAAATGTTCTTTTTGCCTGAAAAAGCAAAAAAAAATTTCTGTCAGTAAATACAGAAGAGTCACACCCATGTGAAAATGCAGAGTGGATTTAGTGATACACTAGATCAGTTCCAAGCTAGGTCATTAAGGAACTCTCAAAACTTGTCAAACCAGTAATCTAGGTTCCTCTTACACTAAATATAGAAAAAAAAAAAAAAAAAAAGATAGTTCCAGGGCGTGCTTCATCTCATCCTGTAGTAGGTGGCTGGGGTAGGTTAGAAACTTGAAGCATAACGCTCACCTAGTTCTCTCTGTGGACTAAGCAGAAAATAATCGAAAGTCTGGGGTGACCAGCTGATATCTGCATTTGGGCAAGGAAGTCCTGTATTGTCCTGACATTCAGGGTCCCTCCAAGCGCTTCTCGATTTTCAAATACACTTTTTGAATCATTTACTTGTACTCTATAATTATTCTAGCTGTCATTTAGCCAAATCAATATGCCTAACCTGAAAGCGGTGAACAAATAAATAAGAAACCTTCTCTACTGGTCAGAATTTTGGGTCTAAATCTCACTGAAAAAATAAAACCAGCATCAACACTGATGGTGCCAGTTCCTGAGAAGGAAGGATGTCTTCTAACTTACTACTCTGAGATTAACGCAGCAGTCAAGAGGCTAGTGGAGCATTGAGATAGGTCTTGAATCAGTACACACACTCATTATTCTCCAAGTACCCCTCACACCCATGTAATGGTCCAAACCTACCACATTTAAGATCAATCTATGTTATGAATACGGGAATATCAGGTTATACTAGCAAAACATGTCAGTCTCCTTAAGCAAAATAAGCCCAGTCAGCAAGCACAGTTTTGAATCTGCCTGTTGCCACACAGCCACAGCACTCACAAATCACAGCTCTGCTTACTGGTGAATGCCTAATATGTGATGTATCTATCCAAAGCCTTGAAAACTGCTGTGCCTCGCTAATAACTTACATGTCCCCAAGTTGCATAAAACTTAAAAGTGTGTCATTAAATTGCAGCAAAAGCTGCCTAAAAGAAGTCCAAAATAAAGCTTCACCTTAAGAATGTCAGAATCTTCATAAAGGTCTGGAATATCTTGGAGCAAACCTCTCCATATTTTAATATCATTTAAAATAACACTCATTCCTCCACCAGTTAGAGGGTGCCTTATATTAAATGCATCTCCTAACAGAAGAACACCTAGACAGGAGAGAAAAATTAATGAGATACTGCATGACCATTATGTCATCCTAGAACTCAAACCCTCTATTTAAAAAAAAAAACACCAAACTTACGAAGAATTCATTCCTACCAGAAAATAAGACGAGTAACAATGAGAAATTAAAAAAGAAAGGAAAAACAAAAAAAGGATGTCTTGGAATTAACAAGCTTAAAAAGGTCAAAATATTGTTTTCCCCATAGGTATGCATATGTGTGTGTGTCAAAGAACACAAACACACATGTTTCAAGGCAATTTCTTTTTAAGTTTTCCTTAAAAAGACCACATTTGTATGAGCTTGAGCAACTGAGTGATTTATACTTAAAAATAAAGTAGACACTGATTTGAAGGCTGGTGTCAATATAAACATTCCAGTTAAACTATGCCCAAAGCACACATTTTCAAAAAACTATTTTTCTTAGAAGAATTATGAGACAGTTGTACTGAACAACAAGCATCTATCTATGACAACAAAGCCTTAAGCCCCAGAAGTTGTTTATAATGCCTTTTTCCCCCCATTTTATTTCATAACACAAACCTTTTTTGTTAACAGCTGAAGGAGGCAAGAAGCTGGCTGGCATAGTCCTTAAACGATCATTCTGAACTGCTATTAAGAATGGTTCCTTTAAGTGATCTGCAATAACCAGATACTTTAGTTACACTACTTAAGCGTCTAAAATAATTTGGACACAACCCATTTTAAGCCCTTCTTAAAGATCCAACCCTTCTGAATTGCTAACCTCACAGACACGAGCTGAACAAACTGCTATTTGATGTGGAATCAAAGAAGGATGAACAGTTACTGAAACAGTAACTGCACATGGAAAAAGCCCACACAGTTCAATGGATTGACTGAAATGTGCCTTCTTTTGGCACATTTAATTGTGACAGTTATGGATGGAAATCTGTCTAGACTTACCAGGCAGTTGTGGATGAATGTTCTCAATCATGTATTCTTTTAAATTTTTTGGCATTTCCCCTCGAATATCAACAAGGACCCGGGTCTCAGTTGAAGAAATCCGATAGATTAGCACTGGACTAGTTTTAGCTAAAACAAGTTCAGCATAATTAGCTCTAAACTGTGGTGCATTCTTGAAAAGAAAAGAAGGGGGAGAAAGATTGAGACTGATTAATGAAAGGATATTAAACTTCAGGTATATAAAATCATTTTCTGAAATATATTGAAATAAAATCCTGTATCATTTAATTTGTGTTATTTTTCTCTTTAAATGAACAAGAGAAGTGTTTTCAAAAAGAAAATTCTGAACTTCACTGTAGTTACAATTCTTTTGGAAATACATTTCAATATTTACTGGAATATACATTAAGTTATACATTTCATTTGAATACCTCACTAATATTTAATACATGCCATTGAAAACCTGTGATGTGATCAATCTAGCAGTTTTTTGTAAGATCATTTTGTTTTCTTTTCATAAAGTGGTGTGAGGGAAATACACTAGTCTGTATAGAACTACATGGTTTTACCAGCTGAGGAAGAATCATAGGGTCCTATCTAACTAGGTCTTAAACAAGTTTCCAAAAGCAGAGAAACAGAAAGCCCTTGAGCAGTGGTAACTGGGTTAGGGACCCAAGAAGTGCTGAAGCTCCTCCTAGTCAGTGTTTCCAGTCAAGTAAAAGGTCTGTAGTTTTCACAGAATCATTAAGGTTGGAAAAGACCTCCAAGACCACTGAGTCCAACCATCTACCCAACACCACCATGCCTACTAAACCATATCCTGAAGTGCCACATCTACACGTTTTTTGAACGCCTCCAGTGATGGTGACTCCACCACCTCCCTGGGCAGCCTGTTCCAATGCCTGACCACTCTTTCAGTAAAGAAATTTCTCCTAATATCAGTCTGAATCTCCCCTGATGCAGCTTGAGGCCATTGCCTCTCATCCTATCGCTAGTTACTTGGGAGAAAAGACCAACACCCACCTCACCACAACCTCCTTTCAGGTAGTTGTAGAGAGATTCTTTCTCCCTTAATTATTTTTGTTGTTAACCCAATGGTTGTCACAGCAGCCACAGAGGGCAAGACCCAGCCAGGACTTCTACCCGAGTTCTCCAACCACCCAGCTATGAACCTATATTCCCACCTTCTCTCTTAAAAGTTTATGGGTCCTGAAGGTATACACGTGCCTGGTTACAAGGTACCCCACCTTCAGGCAGGAGAAGAGTTTGGGTATTCTTCTGGAGTATAAAACATAGGTAGTTTGGCCCACAGCTGCTAGGAGAATCTAAAACTCAAGACTTCCACTCCCGGAACAGGTGCCTTAAGTGTTGTAAAAAAATGAGTGTCACCATCTTAGCTACCGATATCTTAATGCAATCCAGTCAAAGCACCTATATATCCAGGGAAATAATTTTGCAGACTGGGTTTGAGCTCTGCAATGGTGCCTACCTCTAATCCAGAGTTCAGTGCTATACAAGATATAGCACTAATAGTGCACATAGCACTCCCATATGTGAGATGCTGATTTTTAAATTTTTTTTTAAGGAGAAAAAATGTATTTTCTATGAACTGGTCCAGTGAGTCCAGTGCTCACTTTAAACTAGCTGTGTTGAATCCTAATCCGTTTTTTTTTAAACCCTCCCTTGTTCAACTATATACTTAGGATTAAGGCTTGTACTCCACTCTTAAAACCAGAAATCTAACTTTTAACAACAATCTTCATTAAAAAAAAAAAACAACAAAGCTGGCTCACAGTTACTTACAAGTGCTTAAGGAGCTGAAAATCTGATCTGTAACTGCATCAAATGTGTTAAGTCTGACATAGCAAGTTCAGCTGTCCTAGAGCTGGGACGGAGCATGCATCAATAGTTTAAGCGTTAAAAACATAGACCAAAATTTCCAAGCACTCCTCAAAGGGACACAGAAACTGATAGAACAGCTGCATAAATATCTAAAAGCATTGTTCTGTTTGATTCTGTTGGAAAAGATAATGAACAACAACATATTCAGGGAAATTCAGACCCACAATAAGAAGCAGTAACATATTGGCACTTATAGTATTATACATAAGTTACCTTCAAAATACAACCAACAAAATGGGATGAAACAGCAACTTTGTTGGAGACCAAATTTTTTCTAAACTTCGAGAAAAGTCCATCAGCTACCACAGTAAGAGGTGCATGAAGTTCCTGTAAAGAAAAGACAAAAAAAGATACGACATTTTCAATTTTGCTTCAGAATAGTGGGAAACAACTCTCAAGCTCTCATTTCTAATTGTACATTAGATGTTCTACAAAACAATAAACATATAATAGGATCACAGACCATATTTATAACATACACATTAAGAAATACAGTACTTTTTGCCTTCCTCATATTCATATTTAATTCTACTTTCTCTAAAAGTTGATCTAACAAAATAGTCCAGCTGTTTTAGAAATGCATTCAGATAACATAGTTTAGGGGACTGTGCAGGAACTCGGACAAAAAAAACTGCTCCCTTCAGCCTACAATGCTCTTCAGGAGAAAAAAGAAAACTTTCAAAGAAGAAATTTTAAATTAAAGTGCCATCCATAAGCAACTAAACAAAAACAAACCAAAGTGTAACAAACTGAAATACAGCAAGTGTATCAAGATCGTCTCTAAAAGATCAAGCAGCGAATTCTGAGCAGTTCCTAGTATACTGGGGAACCGTTAGAACAAATAGTGTATATAGACAAAATACAACATAAAATCTGAGTAAACTGATTACGTTCAGCATGAATGTTTGCACAAATTCCTAATTTTTAACTAGCATAAGCAAATTACTCTGATTACTAAAGTATGTTTTTGAGCGTTTTACTGTTATGGTAATATAACATTATACTAGAAAGCATTTAGAGGTAGCTGCTTCCTTCTACCTACAGCTTTCTCAATGCCAGTATGTTCAGTGATTTAACTGCAAATGACCATAGATTTATACTGAGCATTAGTCCCTGGCCTTCGATAATCTCATACATTTGGCATGAGCAGAAGAAAAACAGTTTTCCTTTTAAGCTTTCAAAATGTAAGTAACAAGGCAAAAAAATTACACCCTGTTTCATTAGTACTCCTGGATAGAAGCATCTGGTGAGCCAGTATGTGAAAGAGTCCCTCTACAAGCAGCTCTCTCCTGCATAAGATGGACTCAGTCACTTGTGTCACACAATCCTTACATCTCTTGCTGTGTGAAGGGAAGTCGGACAAAAACAGATGAGAGTAGAGCCGAGAAAAATAATATACATTTATGATATTTGATCTTATAGAAGTGAGCTCCTGAGTAGAGCTAACAAAACCTCTTTCTTATGGATTCCTGTCTCAGATGATTGCAAGCTCTAATTATTTCTGCAATTAGAGCAAAGTCACCTACCCACAATTTTTCCACAGTCAATATACTAAGACCTTTACTCTATTCAGTCACCTGGTTTTTATAAATTTTATAAGTTGACTTTTAGCATACTGGCTAATTTGAACCTAATTTAAGAGAATAAAAATCTCAAAGGTAATGTGGCAGACAACAGGGACGGAGAGAACAGAAAAACGCAGACACGGTTTTTTTATGAAAGCAGGCTAAGGAATGTAAACAGGCTTTAGTTTTGGTTTTGGTTTTTTGTTTTTGTTTTTTTTCCCAGAGTGGTTTCCCAGCTGTAAGAAGTCACAGGTAGGGAAACACAGTTAAGAAATGTTTAGTGGAAATTTCTTACACTAGATTTCTGAAATTGAATGAAATCTAGGCCAGCAAATGAAACAGCTCTTTCCAGTCACAGAACTTCAGCATTCAGAGCAAAACATGAATTTATTTATCCCCATTATACCGACAGGAAACTCAAAGCCTTAAGAATAACAGATATGCTCTCAGGAAAGACGCAGGCTAAAACATTCCTCACCCTACTGCTGGTCAAGTAAGTCACACTTAAAATTACAACAACATCTATACATATGTAACACTTAAAAACAAATCTCAAAGCAAAACATGCACTATCCTCCTCTACCCCCCAGACAAAACAAAACAAAAAAGCCTTCTACATTATTGGATGATAAAGCCAATTGGATTTGGGGAAAAAAACCCAAACCAAACCACCTCATCTCCCCAGAAACCTCCTCCTCTCCAAACTCCCTATCTTGCCAGTACCCATGTGTGATTCAACGGCTTACTCTACTAGAGTGGATTTCCTAATATGGTTTTATTCATTTTACATGATATGAGAGACAGGACTTGAAACTCCCCCTTACTCCAGCTACCTCAAGAGGGGTCAAGGATGTTGTTTCCACTCAGCTCTCCTAAAGCTTCCTACTTACAGCACTTTGCCATGAAGTGGGCTGAAATGCCATTTGCCTGAGCAAGGTCTAAAACCAACTCTCCTACATCTTGGGCAAGTACTTTTAAAAGGCTGTCTTATATATGGTTTTATACCACCATTTCCATTTCTAAATGACCTAAAGATGAAAAATTTTGTTAGTAATGCTCAGAGCAGGATCTTCCAACTACTCAGGAACCTTCTCCATCTTGAAACGGAGGGCAGCAGAGCGTAGGCAGGAGATTCTCATCTTCCTCACCACAGCACACTCGAACGCATTGGCTATGCAACTTTAGGCAGCAAAGGAATTTTAAAGTCAACAAAGAAGATTACAAATTTGGCTTTTCTAGGGAATACGCAGCATATCCATAATTTCAGCACATAGGTTCTACCTAGACTGGTCTTTCTTAAACTTTTTATTGTAAGTGCCCATAGTTCATAGCATTTAGCCAGCAGTTTAGCATTAGTTGAGGCAAAGAAGATTGATCAAATCAGTGATGCAATTAAAATACGCCAGAACTCTTTCTGTGATCCAAGAAATGACTGGACAGAGTTATCTCTATGAATAGGCACCTATCTTCTTATTTTCAGACACCTCAGTCAACGGTTGAAATATACATGGAAATGTAGACCATTACGCACAGGTAAAGCACAAATCTTAATATATTGTTTTTTTCCACCAGTAAGTCCCAGAGATTTTAAACTCCAGAAATATGAATATTGAAATAAACAATGAACTGAATTCTCCAGAGACACTAAAAGCAGAAGCTGCACAAGAAGTTTTGACAAGAATTCCCACACACCAGTACTGTATCCACTAGAAAGTAATCTCCCTCTATTAAAGCTTTCACGTTCTTAATAATTGCATTATTGCCGTACCAGTGCTCCAAAACAGATGTTTTTTATAATATTTTGTGTATATATATAAACCAACCCTTGATTTTCTCAATAGTTCAACAAAGATTGTAACAGAAAACTGTCTTACCTTAGTGTCTCCAGTTTCTTTGTCCTTGTACTGAACACCCACAACACAGTCATCTTCCTCAAGCAACTGTAACACAGTCCCCTCAATGAATTTTGCACTAAAATAAAACAGAGGTGTTAGAACAGCATGGGAGAGGATTAATGCTGCCAACATTTCAAGGCACGAAACACAGAAGGAAAACCAGATTTTCACTAATCTTGTCTCTGCCAACACAAACAGTTTGTTTAGATTTTACAAAGATGTGTCCTTGACCACTGTCAGAAGCCACATTAAATGCCAGAAAGTGCTTGTCATTAATTTCAGTTCAACACTACTGTTTGGTCTGATACCTGAAAATATTCTAAAACTGCAGTGCTTATCTTAAGCACCATACCACTCAGCAGAATCCCCAGTTGTGCTTCAGGTGCTCCATGGCCGTGTGAGGGATGCAGAGAAGAGCCTGACACCTAATAATGCTCAGAAATCAGGCAGCCGACTGAGTCATCCCTGCTAAATGGTGGGAAACACGCTGACAGCGTGGGTGAGACCTAACTCCAAGCAGAATTCGGGAGGAAGATCCAAAGTAGCACTTCAACACTTAACATGTACACTAGATAGAAGTGAGGTAACTAATTCTCAGAGTAGTCCAAAATAATCTAACCTGTTTAGGACACAGACATCTAGCTTTTCACCTCAGGAATTCAGGACATGTTTTTTTCTTTTTTTTTTTTTTTTATTGCTATTTATGCTTTTAAAGCTCTGCTAATGCTTACGTTCAGAGTTTGAACCAAGCAGCCCTTACTTCTACCTCCCAACCAGAGCTATCTGGGATTCACAAATTAGATATCTGTAAACTTATATCCCTTCCTGGGTCTGAGCTGTTAGACCTGATCCCAGCTGTTCAAACTTCGCAGCTCAAAATGGACACTCTCTCTCCCCCGCAAATATTTTCACATCCAGATGGAATTCCACAATTTGGAGAAATGAGCTAATACCACAGCTTGATATGTTAGGCCCTCAGAGGGAACATGAGCAACTGAATTCATGTATTTTCTACGTGTCAGCCCGCACAGAAATCTCAGAGCAGATCGTGACTGGCTTAATTTGCCAGGCAACACGCAGGTTGGCTGTATTAAAATATGAATGGTTATGTGTAAGCACACTAACAGAAACTTCAACAGCAAGGGAGTTCAGCAACCTGTCAGGTTAACAAGACATGAATCAGAGTTCTGCGGATCCTACTGGCTTTTAAATTTCTTTTATAGTTGTCATTTCATCTGAGTGCTCACTTCATTTCTGGTTCTCACTCCCTATAAAAATGATGAAGTAATGATGCCTTACCTCTTTCCTCTGCAAAATTAATTTTACTCATCCAAAATAAATTCGTATTGCCTAGTACTTCTAAAGAGGATGTATTAATCAGTAATAATTATCATCTGTATTTTCACAAGTTATGAGATGAAAAACAAAGCTTCATGGCACTAATAAGAGATTTTGATCTCTCCTACACCTTAATTTAACATGCAGTTTCTATGCTACAATTAAAATGGACGGCAAATACACACAAAATGAACATTAAAGACTGTGTGGAAAAAGGGAAAACAATTGAATACCAGTCACAACATTAGCTTTTGGAAGTTTCTCCTTCGAAGACTGTGTACAGCTACTGGAGTTTTCCCAACAAGTTGAGCAAACAGGTGCCCAAATTTCACTGAACTTGAACCCTCAACAAGGAGGCTTTAGCTTTTATAGCTAGTAAACATGGTTGTCATTAATTTTAACTGTACTACAGAGCTGCTGTCTTTAGTGCTACTTTCAGTAATTCATAACAAATATGATAGGAGAAAGAAATTTTCCAATTCAGAATAATGATATGTAAGGTAAAAAGATGACAATGCCATGTTTCCCTTGTAAACATTATTTAAGGGGAAAAAGAAGACAAAACGAAAAAACACCCCACAGAAAACAGCACCTAGAATCTATTGTTTCAATAAAAGTTTCCTTCTCATGTCTTGTATAAAAGAAAAAAAATCAGCTAAAGAGGAAATACTAAACACTGATTTTTATTTCGTTAGGAAGAGAAGGTGTCTTGAAGATTCTGAAAAACAGAAGTCAATAAGCAGAAAGAGCTATTTCCATTTAGTGCTCCTTTCTAGTTATTTTACTTGACTTCTTGTAATCAGAAAAAGCAGAACAACATGCAAATGTAAAAGATGCTTGATTTCTGGCATCACAGATAACATTGGTGCAAGAAATACATGTCCCTGCTCACTGCAGGAAGGTTGGACTAGCTGAACTTTAAAAGTCCCTCCCAACCCAAACCACTCTATGAGTATACGACATTATACTAGATTTGCCACTCATTTCTTGACCAAAGAAGTTCTACGCACTGCTCACTGAGAAGTCGTCACTTTTTCTGGTAAAATGCCAAACCCAAGAAACAGTAGAAGAGAATCAACTCTTTACCCTTGAACTGTTCTCTCACACTCATGGGCCAGTACCTTGCCTAATATTTAAAGCCTATATTCCTGTAGTTTAATGTATGATGTATACTCAACTCATGAACCTGTCTACAGAAATCAAAGTAACTACAGCTGTTACTTTCAGTTTTCTTCACTGCAGCCCTCTGTGTTGGGACAAAGTGAGATGGTTAAGGAATCTCACAGATGCTGGGAAGAGCTGATGAATCTCTGGATCGCAACTGTGCCATTCACAAGGTGACTCACTTGGGCTCTGCCATAGCTGCCCTTCGGAGACCCATGATGAACTGGCCATGATGAAAAGATCTTCCACTCGCCACGCGGCCATCCTCAGATGTCGGATAAGGAATTTCAACCTCTGAGTTGCTCTCTATGTCATGAATTATGTAACCATTTACTATTTGTGAATCAATATCTTCTACGGTATCTGCAAAATATAAGCCAACAGGTGAGTTAAGAAAAGTCTTTAAGAAAGCTTAATTATGTATGAAAAGTGTTTCTTTACATACAGTCCAATTTTCTTAATCAAAACACATGCTGAAGGACAAATATTTTCAAAATGGCAGAGTGGAAATACTCAAGCAATTTTAATTCAAATATTAAGCGTAGATACGTATTTCTTCATTTTCCCTGTAGGTATGCTTTTTCTAAAAACATAATTGAGTGTCGTAACTGTTGTGTTATAGATATATTTACGTTTTGAAATCCACTCACCTTCAAGACCCAAGTCTCTAAGGGCATTAAAACCTCCAGGCTGCAACAATTCTCCAACTATCCTGTCAGGTTCTTTCAGATCCCTCTCTATCACAGTCACCTTTCTTCCATCCCTCGAGAGCACCGTGGCCAAGGAAGAACCAAGGACGCCCGATCCCACAATGATAATTTCTGGGTCGTATTGGGGCGATGATGTTGCATTTGGAGCAGTCTCTGTCAGATACACATCTGACAAGTTTACTTCTCTTTTACCCTTTAGAAAAGAGAGCCAACAAAGTCACATGTGCCAATGTATCTGTACAATAACCTTGTCAGGTACAAGTCCAAACCTGACTTTGGACTAGTTCTACTTTGACCCAGGGGACTGAGAGTGCATTGGTAGCTAGAAAGCATCTTCCAGTTTTGTGTTGTCCAAAATCAAACCAGTTGTACTCTACAATGCAACAAAAAAACAACAAGCAGAGAAAACAAAAAACAACACCCTTCCAAACAAAACCAAAATAATTGCTTAAAACTGCCTCACTGATCAAAGGCAAAGCACTAACACAGTCTCAGAGAGACTGCACGTCAAGGTCCTAGAAAAAGCAGCAAGTCAAGGCTGTCCCATATTCTTGCTCTATAAGGTAATGCACCAATGCCTTCATCCCAGTGAGCCACTACTACATGGGAGCCTTAGCAGTTTACAATTAAAAAGTTATCACTGGAAAAGGTATTTCTCTTTAATTTTACTTTAAGTGAACCTACCTACCAAAATAACAGCTTATAGTAACAGCATAGAAAAGTGTCAGCAGAAGAAGCAACCTGGAAAATGTTATAAAGAAGTGGTTCTGAAATGAAAACTCATCAGACAGTCCAAAGTATAAGCAAAATTACCACTCACCTACATTTAAAACTGTTCAGAACTGACATACATCAGCTTACGTATCAGTTAACATATAAACTGGTACTTGAAGACCAGCTATGTGATAGTATCTTCCCGACAGCATCTAATCAAATGCATTTCAAAGTGAAAAAAAGTTGAAAGCGCAATTCCAGTGCAAACCTGCAAGTCATTTCTCCAGCTGCTAGAATAGAGTCCAATTCACTCTTTCACAAATGCCTCAGCACTACAGTGCTGACACTGGTAAAAATACCACTGCATCAGTGAAATAAATGCCGCCCAGAACAACACTGACACCAGGATTTCTAGTGGCATAGTGTCCTGTTTATATCTACAATGCAGCAAGGGTGTGCAAAACTAACTATCTGAAATCAGGTAATACAAGAAATTGGGGTAAGGGCAGGCTTTACCAGAAAAAAACAAAATAAAAATCCCGAATCTTTGACTTGCAGCCAAAAATAGTTTCAAGTTCTTTTGTGCAAGGGGTCAGTGCCCAGCACACAGGAAACTAGCCAAATAGTGCCAACCCACAGATGTACTGAATTTGCACGTCCAGTCAGAAGTCTTGGATGGCAGGACTCCAGCTAAGCTCCAGTCACCAACTACAGCTCTCTCCACTGTCTCACAGCAAGTCTCACGCTGCCCTCAGTGGAACAGACCGATCATCTGAGCTCAGGTCCTGTAGCTATTGTAAGAGCAATAGTTCAGCAATAATTCTAAATAACTCCATCAACAGTTGGCTAAATGAAGTTCTGTGTTTTATACAGAACTATTAGGAAGCTGATCACAGAACCACAAGATGGCTGAGGATGGAAGGGACCTCTGGAGGTCCTCTAGTCCAAAGCTTCCCCCCCAAGCGGGGTGAGTCAGAGCAGGCTGCCCAGGACCATGCCCAGTTAGGTTTTGAGTATGTCCAAATATGGAGACTCCACCACCTCTCTTGGCAACCTGTGCCAGTGCTCGGTCACCCTCACAGTAAAAAAACCTGTTTCCCGAGATCCAGAGGGAACCTCCTGTGTTTCAGTCTGTTCCCGTCGCTTATGGTCCCCTCAGTGGGCACCTCTGTAAAGAGCCAGGCTCCATTCTCTTTGCACCCTCCCTTCATGTCTTTATATACACTGATGAGATCTCCCTGAGCCTTGTCTTCTCCAGGCTGGACAGTCCCAGCCTTTCCTCATAGGAGAGATGCTCCAGTCCTTCATCTCCACAACAGACTGGCAACTGAAGAAGTTTTTCTGCTAGTATAATAATCCTTTACTACAATTCTTTCTTTAAATACTTCCACTCGATTCAACTCTACAAAACCCCTGGTCTATCACTTGAATAAGTCTCACTGTCTCTTTTGCCACCCAAAACTAACACCAAACATGACAAATCAGATGTCCAGCATCTACAGACAAACTGTCTCCAACCGTTCTTAGCTCCTTTCCCTCACCAGGGCAGAGGGTCAGTGGCCAGAGGGAAGAGCAGGAGAACATCGCGCGCCGCGTACCACGTCTGAATTGAACCTACCTTTCTGGATTTGGGTTGTTCGACTTGTTGAGATCCTGGGGTGGGTTTGGCCCAGAAGAAGCCAACAAGCGGTAAAGCTGAGAGAACATCAGAGAGCATCCTCAGGTGGGTCTTCCGCCGCTGCTGCTGCTGCTGCTGCTTGGGCCCCCTGAAGTGGTACCTGTACGACAGCAGCAACCCGAGGGAGAAGAACACCAACACGGAGAGCAGCACCTCCTTATTAGCGTAGATCGTGAGGTCTCCACACTTCTTGTACACGTAGATGAAGGAGGCGATACCCAGGAAGGTCCACATCGTGAGGGGACTGGGCGCTGCTCCTGGCTGCTTCCTCCAAAGCTCTCCAACCGACGGATGCGGCCCAAAGCGGGTTTCAGCACGAGGTATGAAAAACACACGCACAGAAAGACCAAGCCTTCCTTCGCGACGAAAGGGATGGAGAGCTCAACGGGAAAAAACCGAGGAGCTCCACAAAACCCTGCAGAGGAGGAAGCCCCACCTCGCCGGGCCGCCACAGGAGCCCAGAGGCAGGCTCCACAACGGCCAGAAAACCCCAGTACAAAACGCCTTCTTCAAAACCACCGAGCCCCGCGCAGCGCCCCAAGGAAACGCCCGACGCCGGAGCTCGTCCCCGCCGCGGCCGGGGGCTTCCCACCCCTCCGCCGCGCCCAGCCCCGCCTCGGCTGCCGGGACGGAGGCCGCTCCCTCGGCGGCGATGCGGTCGGAGCCTCCACGCCCGCTGACTGAGGCGAGGGCGCTGCGAGGGGGCTGCCCCCGTGACGCACCGGGCGGAGGAAGAAGGCTCACGCCCC